>Ga0268255_10000735_pt1 | contig 21404 bp, 19 predicted proteins | sample AgamicOrMarz_FD_200256 | JGI IMG/M metagenome (GOLD analysis project Ga0268255, IMG submission 200256) | Agave microbial communities from Guanajuato, Mexico - Or.Ma.rz (v2) (version 3) | ecosystem: Host-associated > Plants > Phyllosphere > Phylloplane/Leaf | place: Guanajuato, Mexico...
GAGGATGTTGAAAACCTCTGCCATAAATATATGAAAAATCCTGTAAATATCGAGAACGCTTCTACCGGGGTCACGACGGATACGATTGAACATCTATTAATAGAGGTCAAAGAAGAAGACAAGCTTACCCTGCTAAAAGATATTACAGTTGTCGAGAATCCAGACAGTTGTCTTATTTTTTGCCGAACAAAGGAACATGTGGATACCGTCTATTCCGAATTGGAAGACACCAATTACTCCTGCGAGCGACTTCATGGGGGCTTAGAACAACAAGATCGTTTCGCCGTGATGGATGGATTCAAAATGGGGAATTTCCGCTACCTCATCGCAACAGATGTTGCCGCACGTGGAATTGATATTGATAATGTAACCCTCGTCATCAATTATGACGTCCCGATGGAAAAAGAAAGCTACGTCCACCGCACAGGAAGAACCGGACGTGCTGGCAATGAAGGCAAAGCGATAACGTTTGCAACACCATATGAAGGGAAATTTGTTCGCGCGATTGAGCGTTATATTGGCTTTGAGATTCCTAAAATGGACGCACCCAAGCCTGAAGACGTTGCGAAAGGAAAAGACGCTTTCGAGGAAAAAATCAGCGGCAGACGTGTAGTAAGAAATAATAAAACGGCCCGGATTAACCAAGGCATCATGAAGCTCCATTTCAGTGGTGGAAAAAAGAAAAAGATGCGCGCGGTCGATTTCGTTGGGACTATCGCGAAAATTCCTGGAGTCTCGGCCGATGATATTGGCATTATCACTATCCAAGATCAAATGACCTATGTTGATATTCTTAATGGCAAGGGCGCACTCGTCTTACAGGCAATGGAGAATGCCACCATTAAAGGGAAGAAACTGAAAGTCAGCAAGGCACTGAAATAAGGCTGAAAAAGGGGCATTCAGATGCCCCTTGCTTATTGTAATTATCCCCTCAATTTTCCTCCACTTAGACCGCACCTAAATATTCTTCGAGAGTGATTCCTTTACTCGCTATTTCTAATGCCACGTCTTTCCCTACATAACGAAGATGCCACGGTTCATATTCATAGCCTGTGATGGATTCCTTCCCCTTTGGATAGCGAATGATAAAGCCATATTCGGCGGCATGATCGGCTAGCCATTTTGCTTCTACCGTATCTGCGAAACACTCTTCAGCTTGACATTGACCATTTCCGCCAGTGACATCGATTGCTAGACCCGTTTCGTGCTCACTATGGCCAGGAACGGCACTATATGTCATCGCCATTTCTTCTCCATCCTGATGAACATAATGATCAAACACATTTTTTTGCGATTCATGAGAACGGTATGCCGACACTCCTAATAGGGAAATTCCATCCGAACTTGCACCTAGGAATAAATCTTCTAAGGCTTCGGCTGCTTCCTTTTGCAATTTACGCTTATCGATTTTTTCAGAAAAGGTGAACGGGACCTCAGGATACACTAGATCGTTCGGATTGACTTCTTCAGACAATGCGTGTTGTTTGTTAACAAGGACTAAGTTTCCTTCTCTGGCAACCTCAACAGGATGTTCGGTATTTTCTTTCCGGTTTGGGGCGCTTGTATCCTCACCACTGCTCTTTTCCGTGGCCGTCTGCTTTGTCGGAAATGTCATATGTATACTGTCCCACCCTGCAAATATAACCATGGATGTGACAAGCAGCAATCCAATACTTACTAATTTTTTCATAGACTTTTCTCCTTTACCAATTACATCTATTCCCCTGCAGCAAATTGTCAGCCTCGTAAAATAAAAAGGGCTTCTGCGAGCGATACTATAAAAATATCGACAAGAGGAATACTAACTTGATTATATACATCAAATGTTTCCATGCTTGTATTAGTTGTATCTAACTTGTAAATTCAGTTTCAATTACATATTCAAGGCGACAAAAAAAGGATATGATCGGTCTAGTAGTGGAAGGAGATAAGATGGAAGCAAAAAAAATATTAATAATCGAAGATGAAGAACCTATCGCTGAATTGCTTTCCTATTCTATTAAGAAGGAAGGCTTTCAAACAAAGGTTGCTCCTAATGGAGAACTAGGATTAAAGCTGATTTCTGAGTATAAACCACATCTGATTCTATTGGACTTGATGCTGCCTGATATGAGCGGCTTTGATATTTGCAGGAGAGTAACAAAGGAAGATACTATTCCCATTATTATGATTACAGCTAGGTCGGATACATTTGATAAAATTCTTGGAATGGAATTAGGAGCGGATGACTATATTACCAAGCCCTTTGATATCCGCGAAGTCATTGTAAGAATAAAAGCTATTTTTAGAAGAATTGAATTGACGTCAGAATCCCTCGAAACAAATGAATTTGATGCCATTCATCCTGGAATGGGCATTGAGTTATTCAAAGAAAAGCGTGAAGTATTTAAACATGGTGCAAGGGTTGATTTAACCAATAAGGAATTCGATCTACTCTTATTTCTCGCGGAAAATAGCGGTAGAGTTTTCTCGAGAGCAGATTTACTCGATAAGGTTTGGGGGTTTAATTTTCCAGCAGCCTATATCGATTTACCTTTCAATCCACTGACTAGACACCTTATCTCTAATTGATAAGGTTTTGCATCAAGCCATTTTAATCAAACGTTTGATTAGTTTTTCATTCTAGCAATAGCCCTATGGAGAAAACCTTATAACTCCAGGCTTAAAGACGATTTAATCAAACGTTTGATTAGTTTTTAAAGTTCGTTAAGTATGCTTTTATTTAGAATTCTTTAAAGAATTTTCATATGCCTCTTTAATACTTTTCCACTGAAGTTCGATTGTCGTTCCTACTTGGTAATCGGCATCACGAAGTGTATCTCCAACTGCTACTGAAAACATTTCGCTTGAGTTGATTGCCTCAATACCAGCTTGTGCATCTTCGATTCCAATCGATCGCTTAGGGCTAGCCCCTAGTCCCTTACAGGCTGTTAGGAAAATTTCCGGATCTGGTTTGGACTTTTTAATCTTCGCAGCGTCAGCAATATAATCAAAAACTCCCTCTAAAGCTAATGCTTTTAAAACTGTACCAGCATTTTTCGATACAGATGCTAATCCAACTGGTATTCCTTCTGATTTGATATTAGATATTAATTCTAAAATTCCCGGCAAAACATCATTTGGGGTTAATTGCTTTAATAAGTCACAATAATGATGGTTTTTCTTATCCGCCATTACTTCCTTTTCTGCTAAAGTGAAGTCGTTTTGACGATTTCCTTCTTTTAATATGAATTCAAGGGAATCCATACGACTAACACCCTTTAATCGTTCATTAAAAACCTCATCTATGACAATGTCTAGTTCCTCGGCCAGTTGTTTCCACGCTAAATAATGAAAATGAGCGGTGTCCGTTATGACCCCATCAAGGTCAAATACGACGGCCTCAATTGCTGGATTTAACATGCTTATTTTCCTCCTTTGTGAATTAGCGCCGCAATATTTCGAGACGTTGACTTAATATTCGTGTAGGCGCCATCCATTATTTGTTCAATTGGAAGTAAGGCAGGAATCGTTGGAAAAATGGCATCAAATCCATGTTCATAAAGTGCTTCACTGCCGGCACCCACACTTCCGCAAATTGCAATCACCTTGGCCTGCGGCGGAGCACAGGATACAACGCCCATTGGTGCTTTGCCATATATAGTTTGCCCGTCTATTTTCCCTTCCCCAACGATTACGATGTCAGCATCCTGACAAATTTCCTTTACCTTTAATTGTTCGAGTATAAGTTCAATGCCTTTTTTGATAGTAGCGTTTGCAAATAGGATAAGCCCCGCACCCATGCCGCCACCTGCACCACTGCCTGGCAGCGTGGTGACGTCCTTCCCTAAATGACCGCAAGCCATTTGATAAAATTCACCCATTGCTTGATCTACTTCACATAACATAGATTCAGGCAGACCTTTTTGAGGTCCATACACATACGTCGCACCATTTTGACCTGTTAGTGGATTATCGACGTCTGCCGCAATGGTTATTTTTACATGATCTAATCGTTTTTCTCGATTGATATCAGACATTGAATGGATTTGAAACAAATCTTTACCAACACCATCGACTAATTCCCCATTCCGATCGAAAAATTGGTAACCTAGCGCTGAAGCCATTCCCATACCGCCATCATTTGTCCCACTTCCCCCAACTCCAATAATGAGTTCAACAGCGCCGCGGTTGATGGCATGCAAAATGAGTTCTCCCACTCCATAAGAAGTAGTTTGTAATGGATTTCGTCGATTTAATGGAACAAGATGCAACCCACACGCTTCTGCCATTTCTATAAAGGCTTTTTTTCCATCGTTGGAAAAAGCGAGCTTTGCAGTAACCGGTTCAAATAAAGGTCCCGTTACAGTGATCGTTTCCATTTTTCCGCCGGTTGCGGATGATAAAGCTTGAACAGTTCCTTCACCGCCATCTGCAATTGGCAGTAAATGATACTCTGCTTTAGGGAAGAATTCCATAAACCCAGCCTGTATGGCTTTTGCTACTTGGTCTGCAGCTAGACTTTCTTTAAATGAATCTGGTGCAATAACAATTTTCATTGTTTTCTCCTTGATTTATAAAGTCACTTCAATTCGATTAGTCAAAAGGTATTCAGTTCCGTTAATTTCTAGTAATAAGTCTGGTCCTAAACACTTAGAAACTACTACTTTCTCATGAGTCATAAAGATTTCTATCGTGCAGCCGTGAATAGTTAACTTAAATTTAAGTTCAGACCAATTTATTGGTAACCTAGGATCTAGTTTCAACCGATTATTTTTTAATGAAATATTAGCAAATCCAAACATAGCTGTCATCCAGATGGCTCCTAGCGATGCCGCGTGAAGTCCTTCGTCTGAAGAGTGTGGGTTAGGACCCAAGTCAATTAAGCATGCCTCCTGGAAAAAACGATAGGCAGCATTAATTTCATTACATCTCGCAGCCACAATCGCATGAATTGCTTTGCTTAACGAGGAATCGTGAATGGTGTGCTCTTCGTAATAACTTAAGTTTTTCGAAACGACATCGGCTTCAAATAGTTCAGGAAACAAGTACATTAACATGACAACATCAGCTTGTTTTAAAATTTGCATTTCATTGACTTCTGCCCTTGAATAATCTAATAATATGCCTTGGCTGCCTTGATTTTCTTTATAGCGCGATAGGTCAATCTCCGGCTTACTCAAGAAAGTATCGTCCTGTGGAATGATTAGCTGCTCATTAGGTTTTGGTAAAAACAATTGATTTAAGAAAGCTCGTCCCTGCTCCTGCAGCAACTCATCAACCTCACCATATTGTTCCATAAAATAAATGGCTTGCTCTACATTGTAATACGCCATATAGTTTGTATACGCATTATTATCAATGTGCTCCGTATACTCATCGGGACCGATAACATTTTTAATGGAAAGCTGGCCATTCTCCACTACTGCGCGGCTGATCCAAAAGCGTGCCGTTTCTTTAAGTAGAGCTAGACCTTCTTTCTTCATAAATTCTTCATCTAGTGTGGTTTGGTAATATTGAACAACAGCATAAGCAATATCTGCGACAATGTGATGTTCAGCTAATGCCGATGCGACTTTTTGGCGTTTTCCTGTTCGGATATTAATAGCGGCAAATTCAGGTGTTTCTTCTTCCCCAGAAAACGCGCTTTCCCATGGGAACAATGCTCCCTCATAGCCATTTCGTGCTGCCTTTTCTTTTGCTTGCTGCAAATGTAAATATCGATACATTAGTAGTTTTTTTGCCGTTTCTGGTTCTGTATAAAGATGAAACGGTTTAATAAATATCTCTGTATCCCAAAAAACATGCCCTTTGTAGCCTTCTCCAGTCAGCCCCTTTGCGCCAATACTAAAGCGTTCATCATGGGCTGGTGTCATAATCTCGAGATGATAAAGAGCAAAATCCATTGCCGTTTGATCGAATTGGTCAGAAGATGATATGTGGATCCGTTTTTGCTGCCAAAACTCCTGCCATTTAAGCGCTGACATTTCTAGTACCGCATCGTACCCTAACGGTGAAATTTCACTTAATTCTTTGATACTCGCAGCCTCGGGATCTTGTCCATACACTCCTTGATCCAGTGACGTGAAAACCGTAGCTAGTTTTTCAAAGATAAGTGGAATTTCAACATTTAGATCTTGCTTAATTGTTGTAAGGAGCTGGCGATTTTTCGCTGCAAATGAAACTACGCTCTTACCCGAGCATTTACAACTAGTTGCCAGTGCAATCGTATGTCCCGATTCCGTCGATTTATAAACTCCCTGCATCACTTCTTCATCAAAAACACGAACCTTTTCTTCTATTAAATGCTGTTTCCCAAAATTAGTTTGCTGGGCGTTAATTCCGGATACAATTTTTATGCTAGCCGTTTTATCTAAGCTCGTCACAGTCATTTTTGATGCTAGTACATTCAGGTTGTTTTTCGCCACAAAACGTTGGAAAACAAATCGGTATCTGGCTCCCGCTTTGCTTTTCCATAATAGTTCACGTTTTAATTCCCCTGTGACAAGGTTTAACTGACGTTCAAAGGAGAGAATTTCACCACTTAACATGGAGAAAATTTCTCCATCGATTTCAATTTTCATACCTAACAAATCAGGCAAATTGACTAAATCTGATGGTTCGTTTTCAGAGGTTTTATTATAAATACCCGCAACATACATACCACGTGTTTGTTCAAAATAATCTTCCTCAAACGTTCCACGTATGCCTAGGTAACCATTTCCTAATGTCATTAAACTAGCAAATTTATTGATGGAATGTAAATCAAATTTATGATCATTGATTAGTTGTTCGTTTTTCATAGGAATACACTTTCACCTTTTTCAGCAGATTGATAAAGAGCTTCTATTAGTTGTTGGATAATGTATCCTTGTTTTCCGTCTGCAATCATGACATCTTTTCCTAAACACTTATCTATAAATGCAGACATACTTTTCTGATGGCGGTCCGAATCCGCCTCTTCTCTTGATAGTAGTGAGACAAGTTCTCCGTTCTCATCTGTATAGATTTGGGCAGGAAAAAGAGTTGCTCCTGCTTGATCCCCACAAAACTCAACATTCATGACAGATGTCTCTTTAATATTTAAGGCAAAGGAGGTTTCTATTTGTAATAGGCGCCCTCCTTCAAATTCTATAAATCCAAAAAGAGAATCCTCTACTTTAAAATTTGCAGGATCCCATTCTCCAAGTGTTCCTTGGGATTTTTTTGTCCCAATCTTTTGATACATTTTCGCCGTAACCTTCTCTATTTTCGGAAAACCAAGAACAAATAGAGCGGCGTCCAACATATGCGCACCTAAATCAATAAGGGGTCCTCCACCTTGGATTTCTTTATCCATAAAATTTCCCCAGCCGGGTATTCCACATCGTCTAAGTGCTTTAGCCTTCACTACATAGATGTCACCTAGTACACCATTTTCAACATTCTCGCGTAAAATTTTTACATCATCAGCAAATCGATGGTGAAAATTATAGGCCAGAATGCAGTTGTTTTTTTCAGCAGCCATTTGCATACTCTTTGCTTCCGCAGCAGAAATTGCAGGAGGTTTTTCACATAGTACATCACAACCAAATTCCAAGGCACGCATCACATTTTCATAATGAAACTTATTTGGCGTGCAGACACTTACAATATCTGGTTTTTCCATTGCAAACATTTCAGCAGCATCTGTATAAAAACGAGGAATCCCATTCCTTTCAGCAAAGCCTCTTGCCCGTTCAGAGTTTGGACTTACCACTGCAACGATGTCTAATTCTTCACAGGCTTGATAGTTAGGAATATGCACCTTTTCTGCTACCTGACCTCCGCCGATGATCGCAACTCTCTTTTTAATCACGATTTAGCCCCTCTCAAATTAATGACTTTTGAAGGTGATGTAAGGCTTTAATATACTCTGCTTCCGGATTGTTACCTCTGACACGGCATTCCAAGGTTAAATATCCGTTATAGCCGTCTTCCTTTAATTGATTAAAGTGCTTTTTGAAATCCAGCGAGCCACTTCCAGGTTGATAACGGTGATTATCCGCCAGATGTATATGACCTACTAAATCACGATTCTGATGCAATGCTTTAGAAATGTCATCTTCTTCAATATTCATATGATAAAAATCAGCAATGATTTTAACGTTCTTTAAGCTATTTTCTTCTATATATCTTCTAGCGTCTGCTAGAGTGTTTATCATATGATCCTGATAACGGTTTAATGGTTCTAAGAAAATAGTCGTTCCCGTTTCTTCGGCAATTCCATCCAAGTAAATAAGGGACTCACTTACAGCCTTACGATCTCCCTCTAGGTTTCGCGGTGAGACCATTGGCGGCAAGCGGAATGTAAACATGCCCCATGCGGCAGGTACTACAATCCCTTTCCCTCCGACTTCCTGAAGTGCTTCTAGAATCTTTTTAATTTCTTCTAAACCTTTCAGTCTGCGTTCTTCAATAAAGTCGCCTATCCAGCCGCTATACCCTCCGCAAGCAGTTGTAACCGGAATGCCAGTTTCCGCAATCGCTTCTTTTACTTCATCCAAATGATCGACTAAAAATTTGCCATCAATTTCAAAGCCTTCAAAGCCTACTTCTTTTAAATATCTAAACTTTTCTTTAATATCTTCAGGAAAAAACGCTTGGTTTTGTGTACCGATCTTCACAGATATCTCCTCCAACTGGTGTATGACTGAAATCCATTTCATTATCCTTTTGTACGGATTTCAGTCAGATTGTAACTGAGACGAAACGATTATTTTTTATATTCGATTCCCATCTTAATACTTAGTTCAGGGTGTTGATCTACATATTCCATGTATGCTTCAGCACTCTTTTCAAAAGTAACGATTGGTTGAATAATATCTTCACAATTAAGATAACCGTTCATTAACAATTCCCAGCATGTTTCTTCAATTCGCTTACGATTCCAGCGAGGATAATCAGGATTAGGTTCACTAGCAGCACGTGAGAAGACAATTTTGGCATTGTTAAAATGAGCTTCACGGCCAAAATTTAATCCTGCAGGGAATGGTTTTCCAAAAGCTACATAGGAAATGATTCCGCCATAGGCAATTCCTTTTAATGCATCCTGAAGCGCAGCAGAATTTCCACTCGTTTCAATGATAGAGTCCGCACCCATTTTATTTGTTAGCTTTTTCACTTCATATCCTACATCACAAGAAGTAGGGTCGAAACAAACATCCGCACCATTACGAAGAGCTATTTCACAGCGATGTTCAATAGGGTCAACACCCACAACAATACTTGCTCCCGCTTTTTTCGCTAGTTGAATGGCGATTTGACCGATAGCTCCTAAACCTACAATCACAACAACATCACCGGCACGAACATGTGCATCACGCACTCCACTCAAAGCAAATTGTGCAGGGTCATAGCAAACGGCATTTTGCCATTTTGCTCCCTCAGGCATTTTACGTAATCTGTGGTTATTTATAGCATTGACAATAACAGTCTCCATAATCGGTCCATACGTACATACTGTTTCGCCAACTTGGTACTCTGTTACATCACTGCCAATTTCAACAATCTTACCAACTACCATGTTACCAAGCTGAAATTCACCAAACACGATTCCTGGTGCTGAACCCTTTTCACGAGGCATGAACATGCGCCATTCTTCATTAAAATTCTCATCCATAAAAGGTGTTTGACCACGGAAATCGATGACTTCCGTACCGTGTTTAGGTGCAGCGAAGTCAACATCAATTTTCACTTCATTTGGTTGTACATGGCGATCTTCATATTCTACTAATGCCGCTTTTCTCGGTTCTACAGCAACTAACTTTTTCATGATTACATTACTTCCTCTCGTTTTTTAAAAGTTGGCTATATTAAACTTGCCTGTTGATTTCCGCTCCAGGCGCTTCGCTTTCCGCGGGCGGTTCGGGGAGCCTCCTCGGCGAGTTGCGCGCCTGCGGGGTCTCCCCTGTCCCGTACTCCCGCAGGAGTCTCGCGCCTTCCGCTCCAATCAACATGGTTACAAAATCGACAAACACCTTTAACACAGCCTATAAGTTAATTAGCCTTTTACCCCGCCTGCTGTTGCGCCGCCTTTTATAAAGTGTTCGGAAATGGCATACATAATGACAACTGGTAATGCTGTTACGAGCGATGCTGCCATCATTCGTCCCCAAACATAATCTGGTGTACTGAACAGCGCATTTAATCCAATTGGTAAAGTAAAATTGGCTGAATCGGATAAGAAAATCGATGCAAACAAGTAATCATTCCATCCAATCATGAAGGCATATACAAATACGGATATGATTCCTGAAATAGATAATGGAATAATGATATGGAAAATAATCTGAACTCGGTTTAACCCGTCAATCATAGCCGCTTCTTCTAATTCAACCGGAATCGTATCAAAATAACTTTTTAACATGAATATAGCAGTTGGTAATGTCTGCACAATCATCGTAATGATTAGAGAAGTTTTTGTGTCATATAAACCTAATCCTGAAATGATTTTAAATAATGGTACGACAAGCAAAATACCTGAAAACATATAAACTGTGTAAAAACTGGCATTAATCGTAACTCTGCCTTTAAAGTTAAGTTTTGAAAGAGCATATGCTCCAAAGATACCAATGGCAACCGACAAGACTGATGCGGTTAGAGACACGACTAAACTATTATTAAAATATGAAAGATATGGGAAGATATCCGGATTGAAGATATCGAGATAATGCTGTAATGTCCATTCTTTTGGAAGGAATGTCGGATTTGTGGAGACTGCTTCCTTCGAACTTTTAAAGGATGTCATTAACATAATGAAAAATGGAAACAGGCACAAAGTTAAAATAGCTACAAGTGCTGTGTAAAACCCCGCCGTTTTTGCTACTTTGTTCTTTTTACTACTAGCCATTGCCATTTAAATTCACCCGCTTTCTTGCAATTAGAATGACAATAAAGAGAATAATGAACAATATAACGGAAATTGATGCGGCTTTGCCTAAATCGTTAAACGCAAAAGCTGTTTTATACAAGTAAATTCCGAGAATATTTACTTTATTTGTTAAAAGGTATACATCTGTGAACATATAGAACATCCAGATCGAACGCAGTGTGATAACAGTTAACAAGACTGGCATGATTGCAGGTAACGTTACGATTTTGAATTTCCCCCACGCACTGGCTCCATCAATTTCGGCCGCTTCATACAAAGTAGAATCAATGGTTTGAAGTATAGCTAAAAAAGAAATGAAAGCGTACGGGAAGTATCTCCAAATCGCAAAAATCGATACTAAGAAAAAGCTGCTAATCGGGTTGTCAAACCATAGAGGTGCCTGATCAAACAAGTGTAAAACGTCATCTCCCAAATAATTAACAACACCATAGCTGTTATTAAACATATATTTCCACGCAAAAACTAATGAAATGGACGGTGTTACGTAAGACAAAATGATTAATGATCGAGCAGTTTTACGAAATTTAAAAGGACGATTAAAGAAGATGGCAATCCCTAATCCAACTGCCGTGCTTCCTCCAACCGTAAGCAGCATGTATAAAAGAGTAAGCCCTAATGATTTAAAAAACTCAACATCAGTTAGGATATCTATATAGTTTTTTAATCCTACAAAAATGGCGCTTAATCTCGGATTAATTGGTTGATCAAAGAAACTGAGTTGAATATTTGCTACCATTGGATATGCAACTAGTAATAAAAGCAAAAAGATACTTGGAAAAAGTAAAGCTAATGCCAATTTAATATCCGTTTTTTTTCTTATATTGGTTTTCATATTACCCTCCCTATGGAGAACTTATTTATTCTTTGTTTAAAACATCTTTGAGTGTTTTTTCAGCTTTTTTCATTTCACTATTGATATCTTTTCCGCCAACCGTGATACTGTTAACCAGTTTAGGAATAGCTCCTGAACTTGTCACATCACCCATTTTCAAGAAATTTTTACTTTCTACTAAACCAAATACCTGAATGTCATTAAAAGATGCCGCAATTTCAGTTGATAGTTCACCAAAAGCTTTTACAACTTCATTCGCCTGATAGTTTTCATTTTCTGTTACGAGCTTGCTTACTGGTTGAGCTCCGCCTGGAGACATTAAAACCCATTTTGTCATGTTTTCAGGTTTTGACATAAACGCAACAAATTTACTAGCAGCTTCTTTTTGGTCTTTTTCTAAAAAAGAAGAAATAGTTAAAGCAGAAACTGTTCCGAAAACAGCCTTTTTCTTCTGACTTGGAATAGAAAATCCAATATTTTGGGCATTTCCTTCTTCGAATACAGAAGGAAGAATATAAGTTGAATAAATCGCCATTGGCGCAGTACCGTTCATGAAAGCATCTTTTACTTCCGTGGTGTCATTAGATCCAGGCATAGTATACTGCGACAATTCTTTATAATAAGTTAATGCCTCTTTCATTTCTGTTGTATTCATATTTAACTTACCTTTGTTGTCTAACACATTCGCATTATTTGAAAGTGCAAATTGTGAAAAGGCTTGTTCAGAGAATCCGCCTTCTACTGTCGGCATGGCAATCCCATATTTTTTATTCTCTTTATCCGTAAATGCTTTAGCAATTGTGATTACATCATCCCAATTTTTCGGTTCCTCAAATCCTTTAGCTGCAAGCATTTCTTTGTTGTACCAGATACCTTGAACCCAGCCGCTGATTGGAACACCTGTATAGCTTTTTCCATCTTCCGTACTCATTAACTTCAAGGCACCATCATAGTAATTTTCTTTTCCGACTTGAGTAATTATCTTTTTAACGGCATCTTTATCAATCAGTACCTCTTTATCCATTACTTTTGCATAATCCTGTCCTACTTCAAGTACAGTTGGAAGTTTACCTGCACTTGCTAATGTAATAATTTTTGTATTATAAGTATCTTCTTCTACAGGAATTTGTTTTATTTTAATATCTGGATTTTCCTTTTCAAATGCTGTAACCAATTTGTTAATTACTGCTAAACGTTCTTGTTCAACAGAGGAGTGCATAAATTCGATTGTTGTTTTTCCATCGGCATTCTGATTGCTGCCACATGCAGTTAATGCAAAAGCTGCTAACAAAATGATTGCTAGACTTAAGCCCTTTTTAAACAAACTAATTCCCCCTATTCAATTGGTCTTAACCACATAAATTCATATGGTTTTACCATTAATTCTTCATGGAATTCAACTTTATCGCCATTAACAATATTTATATATCTGCCGGTTATTCCACACTTAACCGTTTCATTTGTTAGATTGTTTAATATAAAAAGGCTATCATTGTGTTGATTTACCCTTTTAAAAGCAAACACTTTCTCTCCTAGATCGATGACTTCCATTGCTGCATTTGGATGGAATAGGGCTTCATTTTTACGAGATTGGATAATTGTTGTCAACTCAGAAAAGACTTTGGATCGTAAAGAATCTGAATTGGCTAATTCCTGCTCAATCTCTGTTAAGTTGTATTTTTGTCGATTAATAGAGCGGTTCATTCCTGTTTTTGAAACACCGTCATAGTCATTTCTAGATCCCAGCACACTTTGAATATAAACAGCAGGTACACCAGGAAGAGTTAAAAGAATAGAATGAGCGACTAAAAATCTTTTTACTCTGATTTCATCATCATCCGATTGCTTATTTAATGCATCCATGTAAGTGACGTTAATTTCGTATGGACTTTCACTTCCATCAGGGTTTTTCTTGTAATTGACCAAGGCCCCTTCTTTCTTTAAATCCTCTACCATCGCTAAAATTTCTTCTTCTGGAATGATGCCGCGAATCGGATTCAATCCAATCCCATCATGGGAAGCTAGGAAGTTAAAAAATGTTGTTTCCTTCCCCGTTTGCGGCAGCTCGCTCGCCCATTTAGTGAGTGCGCCTCCATTTCCATTGTGAAGGGCATTCAGAACTAAAGGTGGTAGTGGAAACTGGTAAACCATATGTGCCTCATCCGTTCCATTTCCGAAGTAGGCAACATTATCCTTATGTGGTACGTTTGTTTCAGTAATAATAACAGTGCCTTTGGCCGCTTCCTCTACAACATCACGGAACAGTTTAACAATCTCATGTGTCTTTTCATGATGGATACAAGTCGTTCCCACCTCTTTCCACATAAATCCGATTGCATCTAAACGAATATATTCTGCCCCTTGCTCTAAATAAAATAACAAAACGTCTATCATTTTTAATAGAACCTGTGGATTACTAAAATTCAAATCGATTTGATCCTCACTGAAAGTTGTCCAAATATGCTTTTCCTCACCATTTTTTAGAGTGAATTTTGTTAATAAAGGAAGAGCTCTAGGTCTAGTAACTGCACTTAAATCAATAGTTGGATCCATTTCAACGAAAAAATTCTCATATTCAGGATTACCATTTAAGTATTCTTGGAACCAGTCACTTTTTGCCGATATATGATTACAAACATCATCAAACATAATTCTTGCTGATTTTGATAAATGCTCAACCTGTTCCCAATTACCGAGGATCGGGTTTACTTTTTTATAATCAATGACAGAAAATCCATCATCTGATGAATAAGGATAGAAAGGTAAAAGATGAACAATTTCAAATGTGTCTGCTAGATATTGGTCAAACATTTTCTTGAAAGTATCTAAAGTTGGATCATTTTTTTCATAGAATTGATCGCCATAAGTAATTAATACAAGATCTTTTTCATCCCAATTTTGTTTTCTTGGCTTAAGAGATTTCGCTTTTGTTTTTGCAATACGTTCCTTTATGCTTTCCCAAATGGATTCTATTTCTTGATTTTCATAGATAAATGAAAGTCTTTCCTTGATCTTCATCATAAATTCCTCCTATATGGTACCGCTCCCATCAAAGGGTAAAAAAATATATTTTTATTAAATTGATATTCCTTTGGTACCGTTATTTTAAAAAAATATATCTGTTTTTAAAATTAAATTTCATGGTACCGCTCCCACGACGTTAATATAATATAGATAAAGTTTTCTGTCAACTATTATCTGTTTTTTTATCTAAGGGTGCAGATCGTTCAAAAATAGTAATATAGTAATCACAAAAAATTTCTATTGCTACATTTGTCATTCATCAATATAATAAATCCTATATTACTCCTACCCCAAAAATAATCCTACCTCCCACAAATGCAAACATATTATTATATATGATAGGGGATTGGTTTTATTATCCCCCCGCCATTTAAAACTATTCTACAAAAATTAAAGGAAAATAATTTATCTTTGACATTCACTATAATTTACAGAGGGGGAGAAATAATGGTTCACACCATTTACGATATAGCGCGTGTTGCAAATGTTTCGAAATCTACTGTATCTCGTGTGCTTAATAACCAAAGTAATATTTCTGAGGACGCTCGTGAACGTGTATTAAAAGCAATCGAGGAATTAAATTACCAGCCAAGCAAATTGGCCCGTGCCCTTTCTTCAGGTTTTGATGCCATAATGGTTGTTTCACGGTCTGCAAAAACTACTGCTAACAATCCATTTTTCTCTGAGATTATCCATAGAATTTCTTCAAATGCCGAGGAAGAAAATTTTGATGTCATTATTCAAACATCGAGAAACAGTGAAGATGAACTTGAAAAATGCATTACTAAAATAAAGGAAAAAATGATCAAAGGAATTATCATGTTAAGTTCTCCTGCGAATGAGGACTTTTTCAAACAGTTAGATGTTTTTAACATTCCAATTGTTGTAATTGGAAGAGTTGATGGGGAATATACCAATATCTTTTCCGTGGACACGAATAACTACCAAGATAGCTATAATTTAACTAAATTTTTAATTGAGCAGGGACATAAAGAAATAGCTTGTCTACACTCACCACTCGATTATCATGTTTCAATCGATCGATTAGAAGGCTATAAAGACTGTTTAAAGGATTATGGTCTGCCATTAAGAAAAGATTGGATCATTAATAGTGGCTATACAGTTACTACTGCATATGAATCTGCTACTAGTCTGCTTTTTTCTGATAACCGTCCCTCTGCCGTTTTTGCAACAGATGATTTAAAGGTTATGAGTATATATAAATCTGCTTCTGATAATGGAATTTCTATTCCAAACGACATATCCATTGTTGGTTATAGTAATCCCAACATTTCAGCGTTTCTGTCGCCATCAATAACTAGTATAGAAATCCCAGTAAAAAAACTAGGAGATGCTGGTACGAAGCTCCTTTTTGATAAAATTAAAGGAAACAACGCTAGTATAGGTCCAAAAATAGTGCCTACCGAAATGGTCATTCAGAATTCAGTGGCAAAAGTTAAGAATTTTAATAAATAGTGGAATGGGATACCGTTAAACTGACGGTATCTTTTTTTTACAGATAAAATTCATTTAGCAGTAGTATTTACCGATCATTTGTACCTACTAATTGCGTCGATCCCTCCCTTTATGTATAACCTAATTTTCCAAGGGTAAAGTAACAATAAATGGTTACATAGGTGGTTAGAATGAATCAAAAAGTGATTAATGCTATTCATATTTATTTATTATTAATAATTTCTACAGGTTTTATTGTTCATGTTATAAGTATCCCTATGTTATTAACTGTTTCCAAAAGGGACGCATGGATTAGTGTCATTTTCAGTGCCCTTCCATTTATCCTTTGGATTTTATTTGTTTTTTATATTTATAAAAAACTTAACAACAATATTCACTCTTTCCTCAACATGAAGTTTTCCCTTCCAATTTCAATAGTGTACGGGATTTATTTTCTTACTAATGCTTTCATTACCCTTAAATTCACATTAATTTGGACAAAGACCACCTATACCTTTGAAGTTCCTAATTTTGTTGTTGTACTAGTGTTTACCCTTATCTGCCTGTATGCATCTATTAAAGGCATTCGGACGATTAGTACAATCACTTTCTTGGTGCTTCCTTTTGTCATCCTTTTCGGGTTACTAGTCGGGATTGGTAATTTACCAAATAAGGACTTCGAACAATTGTTTCCAATATTTGAGAATGGTTATAAAGATACTTTTCAGGGGTTACTCTATGCCTGTGCAGGATTATTCGAAATCACCTACCTATTGTTTTTAACCCCCTTTATTAAAGATCAACTAAAGCTAAAGTGGCTCATAGTAACTGGATTCATGCTTGTTCTATTAATCCTAGGTCCTTTAGTAGGAGCTATTACAGAATTTGGTCCTGTAGAGGCTGGAAAAATGAGGAATCCTGCGTATGAACAATGGAGAATTTTAGCCATTGGTCATGCTACACGATTAGACTTTCTTTCGATTTTTCAGTGGCTGTCAGGTGCGTTTGTTCGAATCAGTTTATCTCTTTTTATAGCTGGCAATCAATTCTTTTCCAATAAAAAGAGAGGATGGGTCCTCCCTATCTTCTCTTTACTATTAATGATTGCTGTATGTATTCCCTGGGATGCAACATCCTTTTTTTATTTTTTAAAAAGGATATACTATCCGATTAGCCTGTTATTCCAAATTTGTACCTTACTCTTGTTCTTGCTATTAATTCATTTTAAAGGTGATAAGCATGCAAAGTGAACAGACCATCGACATGAATCAAATAAATAACTGGTTAAAGGACTCTGCCGATATCGTCATAAAGAAAAGGACCTATACCGAATCTGCAAAACATTCGTTGGAATTTCTATATTGTCCTAATTTAGTCGATTTGAAATATATGAACGAAGTCATTTTTCCAAAAATAAATGCTGTAATAGAAAAAGAAGGTCAATTTAATATTGATCTGTTAAGTAATATCCTAGAGGTAAGTAAACTTAAAGATCCTAAAAATTTAAAATCTGAAGTGGAACAAAAACTATTTACAGGTGAATTAGTTGTTTTCAGCAATGAATTAAATGATCTTTTCTTTATAACCGTAACTAACATTCCAAAGAGAAGTCCAGAGGAATCTAATTTAGAGACCTCTGTTCGTGGACCAAGAGATGGTTTTGTCGAAAATATCTCTGATAATATGGCATTAATCCGCCAAAGGTTAAAAACGTCTTCCTTAAAGAGCTGTGAGTTTACAATTGGAGAAAGGAGTGGGTCAAAATTACTTCTACTTTATATTGACGATATTATCAATCCTTCGATCCTTGAAGATGTAAAAAAACGTTTAAAAGCGATCAAGGTTGATGCTGTGTTAAGTAGTTATCAAATAGAAGAATTTATATATGACAATCCATATTCACTTTTTCCACTCGTTGATTATATTGGCAGACCCGATTTCGTGGTTAATTCCTTAACGCAGGGCAGGTTTGTGATCTTAGTGGACGGAAACCCGACCTGCTTGATTGGTCCAACAAATTTCAATCAAATATTGTATTCACCTGAAGATGCGAATGATAGTTTTTATTATATAAGCATAATGCGAATTCTCCGTTTAATCGCTGTATTTACTACGATTTTTTTACCGGGGTTTTATATCGCATTAGTCACCTATCATCCGGATCAGATTCCTTATACACTTGTGGCCACGATATCAGTCTCCCGGATTGGCCTGCCGTTATCAGCGCCTTTAGAGGTAATTTGTATGCTTATATTGTTCGAATTATTTAAAGAAGCTGGGGTGCGTCTCCCAAAAACTGTCGGCCAAACAGTTGCTGTATTGGGTGGTTTATTTATCGGTGATGCCGCTATCCGGGCAGGCATCACCTCTCCTTCTTGTCTAGTCATCATTGCCATAACTGTAATTGCGGGTTATACACTTATAAACCAAAATATGTCAGGTAATTTAATTCTTATTCGATTTTTGGTGTTAGCCTTTTCATCCTTTTTAGGTATGTTCGGGTTTTTTATGTCTTTTTTTCTCATCTTAGTTTATGTCGTTTCATTAGAAAGTTTTGGCCAGCCCTACATATCTTTTCTATCTAAACCATCTAAGTCAGATTTCATCAAAAATATCATAAAGTTGCCCTATCGATTATTAAAAAAGCGCCATCAAGCCTATTCCCCAATTGATGGTGATAGTCAAAAGGAGTAATGGCATCTGATGAAAAAATTACTTTTCTCTATTTTAATGATTTGTTTTCTTGTCATCATGACAGGTTGTTGGGGTGCGAAAGAAATACAAAATCAAACCTATGTAACTGGTCTGGGGTTGGATTTTTCAGAGGGAGAATTTATTGTCTATACTCAAGCATTGAACTTTTCAAATATTGCTAAACTTGAGGGTGGTTCTTCCTTACAAGAACCCTCACCCATTTTTATTGGAGAGGCCAAGGGAAAAACCATTCAGTCCGCACTTAGTAAATTAGAACAAAACGCGGCATTCCCACTCTATTATGGGCATGTTTCAACACTGCTTTTAAGTAAAAATATCATCAAGGAAAAAATGAAATCAGTCATCGAATTTATGGGGCAAAATCCCTTTCTTAGATACAATTGCTGGCTTTTTGGTGCAGAAGATGATATAAAGGAAATTTTTTTAGGAGAGAGTTTTTTTAATTTTCCGTCGTTAAATACAGTCTTACATGCCCCTGTCCCTTTATCTGAAAAGAATTTTATAATACCTGTTGTGAAATACCACAATTTTATCTCAAAGTACTACCAGCCTGTTGGTACAAACATCATTCCTTCGCTAAAAATGAATAAAGAATACTTCCAAGAAGATGATAAGAGTAAAAACATAGCATCGATAGCTGGCGGCTTTGTCATTTCTGGGCAACACTACAAAGGAGCAGTGAATAAACAAGACCTTAGTGGATTAAAGTGGTTTGCAAAAAATGCTTCCATTATCACCCTCTCACTTCTTGAAGAAAAAGTGAGTGTATTATTAGCGAAACCTCACACAACGGTCAAGGTGTTAAAAGGCAATAAACCCGCCTATCACTTAATAGTAAAATCGAATGCCGAATTGCTTCATAATGAAGGAAATAATAGTATTGCAAAAATAGAAGAAGAATTAGAAATAGAGATTAAGAACCAAATACTTAAGACTTTTGATAAAAGCAAACAACTACAAGCAGATCTATTAAATATCAGTGAAAAATCATATCGATATCATCACAAAAGGTGGGATATTTATGAGATCAATTCATTTGATAATAATACAATCAAACACATAAAGGTAGAGGTACACATCGAAAACCCAGTATCTTATAAACGCTAGAAAAGATATCAAGCCAATATTGGAGAGTAAATATAGGAGATAATATTGGAAGAATATATGCTTATAGAATACTGTCGATAGGAGGTCAGGTATGCTAGGAGGAAGTATTCTCAAGTTACCACTGTTTTTCATATTTTTACTTGTTGTGGTAATCACCACTAGCGAACAAAGTAAAGATGTCCAAGCGTTCTCAAACCAAGTATTGCAAAGAGGTTCGATAGGGGAAGATGTGATAGAGCTCCAGTCACGACTCAAATATAACGGCTTTTATACAAGTAATGTAGACGGTGTGTTTGGCTGGAATACATACTGGGCCGTTCGGAATTTTCAAGATCAATTCGGTCTCCCTGTCGATGGAGTTGTCGGGGCAAAAACAAAGGCAGCAATTGTTAAAGCAACTAAGTATGAAAAACCAGGTTCATCAGGTAACAATTCTGCTAATGTACCAAGCGGTTTCTCACAAAATGATATTCAATTGATGTCAAACGCTGTTTACGGGGAATCACGCGGAGAGGAATACACTGGGCAAGTCGCTGTTGCAGCAGTTATTTTGAATCGGGTCAGCCACACATCGTTTCCTGATACGGTTGCAGGTGTTATCTATCAACCGGGAGCATTTACAGCAGTTGCGGATGGCCAGATTAATTTAACACCCAATGAGACAGCAAAGAAAGCAGTTATGGATGCCATCAACGGCTGGGATCCCAGCGAAGGAGCAATTTATTATTTTAATCCTGATACCGCGACGAGTGGTTGGATATGGAGCCGACCGCAGATTAAAAAAATTGGTAAACATATTTTTTGTAAATAGTGGTTTTTGAATGAAACTAAAAAAAGACTTGGAAGCCTTAAACAGCTTGCAAGTCTTTTTTGTTATGAGTATTTATGATGGGCCTAAATGGACTCGAACCATCGACCTCACGCTTATCAGGCGTGCGCTCTAACCAGCTGAGCTATAGGCCCAAAATTGGAGCGGGTGAAGAGAATCGAACTCTCATCATCAGCTTGGAAGGCTGAGGTTTTACCACTAAACTACACCCGCAGTTAAAAAATAAATGGCTGGGCTAGCTGGATTTGAACCAACGCATGTCGCAGTCAAAGTGCGATGCCTTACCGCTTGGCTATAGCCCAATAATATTAAATGGGGCGACTGATGGGAATCGAACCCACGAATGCCTGAACCACAATCAGGTGCGTTAACCACTTCGCCACAATCGCCAAAATCTATATATCAATAGTAGAAAACCTACTAGGAAAAAAATGGCGGTCCGGACGGGACTCGAACCCGCGACCTCCTGCGTGACAGGCAGGCATTCTAACCAACTGAACTACCGGACCAAATTGCGGGGACAGGATTTGAACCTGCGACCTTCGGGTTAT
>Ga0268255_10000742_pt1 | contig 21315 bp, 17 predicted proteins | sample AgamicOrMarz_FD_200256 | JGI IMG/M metagenome (GOLD analysis project Ga0268255, IMG submission 200256) | Agave microbial communities from Guanajuato, Mexico - Or.Ma.rz (v2) (version 3) | ecosystem: Host-associated > Plants > Phyllosphere > Phylloplane/Leaf | place: Guanajuato, Mexico...
CCACATTTGCGAACGAGGTCATGCAAAGCAGTCTCTCATACAGTATGGGTATGGTTGGCAGATTATCCTGAATAATCTGACTATTTATCAACTATTATCGTCTTCTTTATACAAAAAAGAAAACCTTAGTGCTCAAAATGATTATGACAATTCGACCAATCTCCCAGCATTACGCTATACTTTAAACCGTTTTCGGTTAAAAGATGAGTTAATCTGTGCCTATAGAGTTCATTGCAACATCAAAACTCCCGACTGCTTTTGGTGAATTCAATATTTCTGTGTTTCAAGATCCAGTATCAGGTGAAGAACATGTGGCACTTTCTAAAGGGTTAGAAAATCCACCCACAGGCCCTGTTTTAGTACGTGTTCATTCAGAATGCTTAACAGGTGATGCTTTTGCGTCATTAAAATGTGACTGCGGCCCTCAATTACAGGCAACTCAAAAGCTCATCAACGAAGCAGGTCAAGGCGTTATTTTATATTTACGCCAAGAAGGCCGTGGTATTGGGCTCACAAATAAAATTCGTGCCTATGCCTTGCAAGATCAAGGTCATGACACGGTAGATGCAAATTTACTTTTAAATTTACCCGCCGATGCACGCCGTTACGACATGTGCAGCATTATGCTCGACCACTTAAAAGTAAAAGAAGTTAAGTTAATTACTAACAATCCTTTGAAAATTCAGGCACTCAAGGACCAAGGTATTAACGTGGTTGGTCGTGTTCCATTAACCGTTGGACGTAACCCTTTTAATGAACAATATTTAAAAACTAAACGTGAACGTATGGATCATCTTTATCAGAAAGATGATTTCTAAAAAAATTATAAATTTAAAAATAATTAGAAGGGATTTTTAAGTCATTTCTTAAAAATCCCTTACTTTTTTTATGGTTTTGTGTTTTGATGTATCTATCTCCTATCTCAATCATCTTTGAGGGTCACTATGCAGCATCCGACTTCAACAGATATTCAACGTGTCCGCGAATTTCTCCTCGATTTACAAGCTCGTATCTGTGCTGATTTAGAACAACAAGAAAAAGCTGGCGGCGGTACGAGTGAATTTATTATTGATGATTGGGAACGCCCAGAAGGTGGTGGTGGCCGTTCACGAGTTTTGCAAAATGGCACCGTGATTGAAAAAGGTGGTGTGATGTTTTCTCACATCAATATTAGTAAACTGCCCGCTTCTGCTACAGAAAGACATCCTCAAATTGCTGGTGCTAAAGCTCAAGCGCTTGGTGTGTCATTGGTGATTCATCCTAAAAACCCCAATATTCCAACTTCTCATGCCAATGTACGTTTATTCGTTGCAGAACGTGAAGGTCAAGATCCGATTTGGTGGTTTGGTGGTGGTTTTGACTTAACACCGTTCTATCCAGATGAACAAGATGTTATCGATTGGCATCAAGCCGCATACGACCTATGTCAACCTTTTGGAGACAATGTCTACGCTGAACATAAAAAATGGTGTGATGACTACTTCTATTTAAAACATCGTGATGAACAGCGCGGCGTCGGTGGTTTATTCTTTGATGATTTAAATTGCTGGGATTTCGAAACCTGCTTTAAATATATCCAAGCTGTAGGCAATGGTTATTTAAATGCCATTCTGCCAATTTTTGAAAAACACCGTGAACAGCCTTACACCGAAGCTCAAAGAGAGTTCCAGCTCTACCGTCGTGGTAGATATGTCGAATATAACTTAGTCTACGACCGCGGAACATTGTTTGGCTTACAAACAGGTGGACGTATCGAATCTATTTTAGTCAGCCTCCCTAACCTTGCAGGTTGGTCGTATCGTCCAGAATGGGATGAAGATTCACCAGAGAAACGTTTAACTGACTATTACTTAAAACCACGTGACTGGTTAAATCTAAAAGAAAAAGTCGCTTAATTTTTTGCTTTTTGGAGATTCTTTGGCTTCCACCCTAGAGAATCTCCTTTTTTATTTTCGATTTTCTGAACCTCATTCAAATATTTTTTCTTATTCCAATTTGGCTTATAGTGAAGCCTGCTGAAAATTCAGTACAGACTTTATCTGCCTCATGCCATTTTAAAATTTTGGATATAAGAATGACCAAACAGTTTGCAGTAATTGGCAACCCAATTGAACAATCACGCTCTCCTGAATTACATCATGCTTTCGCTCAAAAAACAGGTGTTGACTTAGAATACCAAAAACGCCTTGCACCTCTTGATGGTTTTGAATCGAGTATGCGTAGTTTCTTTGAAAATGGCGGAAGTGGCATGAATGTTACCGTACCATTTAAAGAACAAGCTTTTGCTTTGTCTGATGTGCTGACTGAACGTGCTCAAATTGCCAAAGCCGTAAATACACTATGGATGGAAAATGGCAAATTGCATGGTGACAATACAGATGGCCAAGGCTTAGTTGCCGCAATTCAAGCTTTAGATTGGAAGCTAGAAAATACTACTATTTTAATTTTAGGGGCTGGTGGTGCAACTCGTGGGGTTATTTACCCGCTTGTGCAGGCTGGCGCTAAAAAGATTGTGATTGCAAACCGGACGCTTGCTCGCGCTGAACAACTTGTAGACGACTTAAAAACAGCAGTCCCGCAAGCTCAATTACAAGCAATTTCTCTAAATGAGTTAGAAGGGAAATTTGATATTGTCATTAATGCAACTTCTGCAAGTTTGTCTGGTGATGCTTTACAACTACCGGAAAATTTAGACTTCAAATATGCCTATGAAATGGCTTATGGCAAGCCATCTAGCTTTCTTGATCAAGCTAAACAACGCAACGTACCTTATGCAGAAGGTTTTGGCATGCTAGTCGGTCAAGCTATTGAAGCCTTTTATATCTGGAACGGCGTAAAACCAGAATTAAAAGATTTTCTATAAATCAAAAAAAAGAACCTACATCAGTAGGTTCTTTTTAGGCTCATCTTTTATTTTTTCGCTGTAACCATCTGCTTATAAACTTTTCGGAAAATCTCATAATCAATAAATTCGTTATGTTCAGGTTTTAAATTCTGAATTGTTTTTTCCGTAAGTTGCTGTTTACGTGCAGCGACATAGACCTTACCTAAAATATCTGCCGTTTGTGACAACAATTGTTTTTCTTCAGCAGAAGCACCATTTTGTTGTTCAAATTCTAATTGATACTGTTTTGAGAAAAGCTGCTCTGGTTGCTTATATTGTTTCTGTAGCTTTTGCCATGCTTCACGCCCAGCTTCACCTTGTATTGTTGTGATTACAATATGGTCCACAGCTCGACCTAAGTCATTATCAAATTGATCTTCTTGCTCAAGATGATGCTTTTTCTGTAATGTCTCGATACGTTCTAAAGCTTTACCTTGAGGATTATAAGTTTCTTCTTCAGAGAACCAGTAAGCATAAACCTCGGCAATTTCTTGTAACTGTTGAACTGAGTAATAATTAATATATGACGGTTTTTCAGCAGTCAATTTTGCAATAAAAACAGCCTTATACGTTTTGTCATAAGCATGCGTTGCATCATAAGTTTGGTTAGCCAACAGTGCTAGACTTGAATCTAAATCTTGTACATCGCTATGTGGGCCAACTGGATGTTCAGAAACATCACTCTGTCCAAGTTTTTCACTAAACCCTTTTATGAAGTTTTCAAATAAAGAACCTTTGCTTGCTTCTGCAACTGATTTCGCTTGTTTAAGTTGCTGCTGATTAATTGAGGTCGCTTTACCATAATTTAAAATTTGCATATCTGCTTTAATATTAAAGCGATGATTAAATTCAGATGGTGTATAGGCAATATCATAATCTGCGTTGACTAAACGGCCTTTTTCATCCAACCCTACATCAACCGTAATTGGATTTTTTTGTTTTGGTAAAGCTTGTTCAATTTCTGCCTTATGTTTGATCCATAGTGCTTTAAATGCTTCATCGTCAACAAACTGGTTTTGATCATAAGCAGCGAAAGTTTGTTTTAGAGCAGCTCGATGCGCTTTAACCTGAGTTTTTTCAGTATTTACAGCGCTCTGGTCAAGCACATCAATACCGTAAATTTGACAGTAATTGATATCGCCTAAGGCAACTGGTTTTTTTAGAGACTGTAATTCAACACACTGGTCTTGTGTAAGTGAAGCTACTTCTTCATCTTGTGTGACTTCTTCAGCATCTGCTACAGCAACATCTTCGGCTTGAGCTGAATCAGAAGCTTCCTCGGCTGCTGCAACATCTTGAGCTGCATTGGCTTGATCTTCATCATCTTCTTCAGAAGCCAATGTATTGCCAAAATGAGCATTAATAAGTGAATAAAGTTGCTGGCTAACTGCGGCTGCATCTTCAGAAGAAACTTTTTGCCCCTCAGCATTACCCTCTTTACTCTTCGCTTCCGAAGCAGCTAAATCAGTTGCTATAGTTTCGGCAATCTTTTCTTCATCAAAACCGAAAACATTTTTTTGCAGATATTTTTCATTGACCTGCCCATAGAGTTCCGATTGCAGCAACAAAGCTTCAACCGTATCTTTTAAACGAATTTTCTCTACAATACCCGCTTTACGCTCAGCGTCACTAACCGATAAACGCTGTAAATTTTGTGGTTCGGCCAAACGATATGATACCGCACCAGAAGCTTTCGCATATTCAACGAATTTCTTCATATCCACGTTTGTAAACAGGTTTTTATATTTTGAAAAATCGACATACGCCAAGTTATTTTGATTATCTTTATTGACCAGATAAGGCATTAATCCGAAATAATTGACGTAAAATTTATAATCCTTCAGATCCAGTACCATTGGCAATTTTGCCTGTACCAAAAGCGTCGGTTTTTCATATCTTGCCGTGAGATTTAAAGACCCCATTTTTTGACGATAATGAACTGAACCATCGTAGCTAAATTGAAGATCATTTAATAAATTAATTAATACGGCGTTTATTTTTTCTGAGCGTGATTCACCAGATACACCTAAATCCGCTTGCTCATTTGCAATTGCGGCATAAAGCGCCTGCTTCTGTTTTTTATTCAAATTAATTTTTTGTTCACGTAAATATTGATCTACTTTTTTTTGCACTACAGCATCTAACTGTACTGTTTTTTCATCATTATTTATTTTCTTTGACTGATTTGAATCAACATTAATTTTAAAATGCCCGCGATAGTCATAGCTTGGGTATTCATACATTGCATTCATACCCTGAATGACTTTTTGATCTAACTGAGTAGATGCTACTGATGGACGTAGGTTATGCTGCGCGCAAGCGGTCAAACCCAAACTAAATAAACATAAACTGAGATATTTTAAATGCATAACCTTTTTTAAAACCTTATTGCTTTATCTTTTTAGCGAATCTTGCTAAAAATAAAAAAATAGTTGTTTTTTCACATAAAAGTATAAGTCCTGAATGTAGCAGAAAATATAATTTCAGGTGTATTTATTTTCGACAAAATTCGCTTTTCTGACATTTCTTTCGGATGTCATTATCATTGTATTTTTATCATGTGAGTGAATAATCAAATCATCGATTCAGATAATCCCACAATGATTCAAAATTAGGATTAAAGCCATGCCAGCATATAAAGCTCCGCTACACGATATCCGCTTCTTAATGAATGAAGTATTAGATTACCCTGCTCACTATAAAACTTTATCAAATGGTGAAAATGCAGATCCAGATACAGTTGATATGATTCTTGAAGGTGCGGCAGATTATTGTGAAAACGTATTGTCGCCACTTAACCAATCTGGTGATGAGGAAGGTTGCCATTTTGACAACGGCGAAGTAACTACTCCTAAAGGCTTTAAAGAAGCTTATGACCAATTTGTAATGGGCGGTTGGCAAGGTCTTTCTTATCCAGAAGAATTTGGTGGTCAAGGCCTTCCAATGTCTTTAAATCTGATTAAATCAGAGATGATGGGTACTGCAAACTGGTCATTTACCATGTATCCAGGTTTAAGTTCTGGTTGTATGAACACTATTTTGCAATTCGGTACTGATGAGCAAAAACAAACCTATATGCCTAAGCTGGTTGAAGGAACTTGGAGCGGCACAATGTGCTTAACCGAACCTCAATGTGGTACAGACTTAGGTCAGGTAAAAACTAAAGCTGAACCTCAAGCAGATGGTACTTATAAAATTACTGGTACGAAAATCTTCATTTCTGCCGGTGAACATGACCTAACTGAAAATATCATTCATATCGTACTTGCACGCCTTCCAGATGCACCGGCTGGTACTCGCGGTATATCATTATTCATCGTACCAAAATTCATCCCTACAGCTGATAATGGTGTTGGTGAACGTAACACAGTTACTTGTGGTTCAATCGAACATAAAATGGGGATCCGTGCGTCTGCAACTGCGGTACTCAACTTTGATAATGCCACTGGTTATTTAATCGGTGAAGTTAACAAGGGCCTACATGCAATGTTTACCTTCATGAATACAGCACGTATTGGTACTGCTGTTCAAGGTATTGCACACGCTGAGTTATCTTTCCAAGGTGCATTACCATATGCCAAAGATCGTATGTCAATGCGTGCGCTTTCTGGTAAAAAAGATCCAGATAAAGTTGCTGATGCAATCATTCACCATGCAGACGTACGTCGTATGCTGTTAACTCAAAAAGCAATCGCTGAAGGCGGTCGCTCAATGATTTACTATGCTGCTCAAATCGCTGACAAAATGACAGATGCTTTAGCACGTGGTGACCAAGCTGCTTACGAAGACTATGATGATAAACTTGGTTTCTATACGCCGATTTTAAAAGGTTTCTTAACTGAACTTGGTTTAGAAGCTGCTAACCACGGTATGCAAGTTTACGGCGGCCATGGCTACATTAAAGAATGGGGTATGGAGCAAATCGCGCGTGATGCACGTATTGCGACTTTGTATGAAGGAACAACTGGCGTTCAAGCACTCGACTTGATCGGTCGTAAAGTGTTGTTAAGTTCAAAAGGTAAAGTGGTTCGTGAATACACTGCTGAAATCTTAAAATTCTGTGCTGCACATGCACGTAATAAGTATTTACGCCGTTTTGCTTGGGACTTAACTAAGCTTTGTGCTCAGTGGAACACTTTAACCGTTCGTATCATGCTTGCTGCACGTAAAGACCGCGACATCGTATCTTCTGCTTCTGTAGATTTCTTGATGTTCTCAGGCTACGTCATGATGGCTTATTTCTGGGCTCAACAAGCTGTGGTGGCTTCTGAGAAATTAGAAGCGGGTAATGGCCAAGAAACTGCTGAATTCTATAAAGCAAAAATCAAAGTTGCTGATTTCTACTTCGACCGTTTATTGCCACGTGCTCAAGGCCATGCAGAATCGATGGTGACTACATCTCGTACATTAACCTCATTACCAGTTGAACACTTTAGCTTTGACTACTAATGATTTTTAATTAGTAAAATGAAAAAGAGCGCAATTTATATTGCGCTCTTTTTATATCAAACGGTTATCTATTCTTTAGTCAAAACATACGCCCGATTTGGAACAAAATAATTTTGCTCTAAAAATTCACGATTTTTTCCATAGTCACTATAAAGTAATTTTTCTAAATTCGTGACCAATCTTTTATTTGCATCCAGATTAAAATAAAAATTAACTTTAGATAAGGGACATTGAATCGTTAACTCATGCTCTTTTTCATCTACTTTCCAATTTAGAGTAGGACACAACTGATTTACAGCGGCACTTTTAGCCCCATCTTTACTTCCTACACGACCAAAATGGACAACATTCCAATAAGCCGACCCATTTGGTAATAAATTTAAAATGTACTCCGCTTCACCCGATTCACAATCAGCAAAAGCATCTTCACATGAAATACGAGTGTGATATCGCCCGACATATTGCAATGAAGCTGCGTTTAATTTTTGGGTTTGATCTGAGGTATCTTCAGGTAAGAAAGTTCGACCAGCAACATAATCTAATGTTTTTATAGATGCGCTACTTTTTATTAAATTTTCTTCATGATTAGAATTAGAGCTTGCAGTAGAGTGATCTTTTGAGTTGGTATGGTTTATATCGCAAGCACTTAGCGTCATGCACATTGCAGCCACTACAACCAAATGCTTAACTGAAAACCTAGACCACTTCAAAGACATATACATTATTCACAGATAACAGCAACAGCTACGTTTATACTCAATTCAGGCACTAGCTGATTGCTGCTTTAAACCTTTAAGCCCTGAAAAGGTGCATTTTAGTAGATGTTGGTTTCCTTCATTTCAATCCTTTACATATTTTAACTATTTTACTTTTTAAACGACTTTAAACCCTTAATTTCGTCACCATATTTCTATTAAGCAAGAGCAATAGCTTCTTGTAATTTTTTATCTTTAAGGAGAATTAGATGGCCAGTTCTGGTTTATATCGCTCGAACCGACACAGCATGATCGCCGGTGTAATGGGTGGTATTGCTGAACGTTTTGGTTGGAACGTAACTTTACTACGCATCATTTTTGTTTTGATTTCAGTTATGAGTGCTGCCTTTCCAGGAATTTTAGTTTATCTGGTTTTATGGTTAGTCATTCCGAAAAAACAGCCAGAACATATTGAAGGCTATCGACAATCCGTCCGAACAGTAAATGAAGAACAAGTACGTTAATTTATAACTTTGGTCGCTACGGTTGCATCCCCTAATCAACCGTAGCTTTTTTTATTCTAAAAATTATAGCTTTCGATTTAACTGTTGCTGTAACGCAGCAATCATATCTGCGCGGCTAATCATTCCTATAAGTTTGCGATCTTCAACCACAGGAATATAGTTAAACGACTTTTCAACAAAGTACGGCACTAAATCTTGAATAGGTTGAGTTGGTAGCACCGTGACCACTCGACGACTCATAATTTGTTTTACGTAGTGCTGCCAAGAGTTTCTTGGATCTGCTGCCCCCTTAAACCATTCTACAACTTCATATAACGCTAAAGTTCCTACCAAATGGTTCTCTGCATTGACTACTGGCAGGCTCATTAGGTTCACTTGTTTAAACTTATCTAATGCCTGATGAATATCATCATCTTCATGTAGTTTAATCACATCGCGACTCATAATATCTTGACAGACATATTGATTGACCATGCGCTCATTGGCATGCTCTTGCGCTTCTAAAATGATTTTTTCTAAGTCGTATTGGCTAATATCTAAAAGTTCAGTGTGATGCTCTAATGCGTACTCAATATCTTTTGGTTGAATCGATACCTTTTGAGTAGGCGTTGGGTCATTGCTACGTTCATTCAAATGTGCAGTAACTGGATAGTGTCGCCCAATTAATCGGTTAAAAAATACAGCAAAACCTAATAGAAGCAATGAATTGAGCAAAACTGGATAAAAAATAAAATAAAAGCCTAACTTATGAATCGCAGCTCCACCCAGTACGGCTGTAATCGCAACCGCTCCACTCGGTGGATGTAAAGAATCGGTGGTCATCATTAAAAAAATGGCAAAACCTACCGCGACACTAAAAGCTGTGGTTAAGTCAGGAATCCACTGTGCACAAGCAACGCCAATAATTCCAGCTAAGGTATTACCGACAATCACATTCCATGGTTGAGCCAAGGGACTGGTCGGTACAGCAAACAATAGAACAGATGAGGCACCCATTGGAGCGATGTACCATGCATTAATCCCCCCTAGAACATACCAGCTAATTAGCGAAGAAATTGCTAAACCACACAACGCTCCAATACCGCAAAGTAACCGTTCTTTTAAAGGTAAAACCTTAAAATTTGGTTTTAAAATCTGTAACCATTGTCGCTGTATAACACTCACAGTACACCTTTAGGGATATGCCGTCATTTATAACGGGCAAAAGTATACGCCCAAAGCCACATAAAATGCATTTAAATTATATCTTTGAATAATAAGAAAACCTGCTGAATTATTTTTTATGATTTTAAAACTTTAATATTCCATCAATTTTTCATTTAAATAACGCCAGTAGCGTTTAGGTAAATATTGCACATGGAGCTTTATATTTTGGCGTTCAGTAATATTCACGCTCTTAAAATAATCTTTCCAAAGCTGGTCATATAAAACTTCCTGCTCATCAAGCTCAAGCTGAAAGCTTTGACTCATTCCATTTTTTAAATTACGGTCAACTTCAGAAGCCTCGAGTGAAACTTCATGTATTTCTTGTAAATCATAGTATAGCCCGAACTTACGTTTCTCATCATAAATCAGCCAACGCTGATCTTGGTAACGCCGTTTAAAATGGGGCTGAATAAGCGGCAAAACATTAAAATCGGGACGTACCAAACTTAAAAAAAGCTCATCTTTAGTTTTCTTAAAACGAATAAAAGCTTCCATTCGATGCTTCTCTCGTCCGACCTTTTTCGTCCACTGTGCAATCGCTAAAACACTAGGATTTGAATAATCTTTTTCTACAGAAAAATGACTAGTAAACACATAAATACAGTAATTAAATAAATGTTGATAGGCATCTAAAGATTCAGATAAAGAGGCAAAATAGAATTGTTTTAATGAAGAAGATGAAAGCTTTTTTTGCAGGGCAGACCAAACACGCTCGGCATGTTGCTCGTTATTTGAAACCTCAATTTTATCAGCAAATAAGCCATGTTGAGCCGCATCATTCAAACAAAGTCTGACCTGCAATTCTTTAAATTGAAATGCACGAAACACACAGCTCAGCAGCCCAACCATTGAACCATCAAAATAGTAAGCTACTTCATCATTAAACATGACTAAAACCCAAGGCTTAATTGTGGCGAGAGTTGCTGCACATATTTCGAGGAACCCTGCGTTAAAATCTGCTGCCGAATAAAACTTGAAGATAACTCTTTTTGGAATTTTGGACTGTCTTCACAGCGAATAAAGAATTTTGCACGTTGGTAAGCCACGCCTAGTTTCTTAAGTAAATCGATATGGATTTTTCCAAAACGGCGAGCTTGCACAATTTTCTTCGCCGATTTCACACCAATGCCTGGTACACGCAAAATCATCTGATAATCGGCACGGTTTAAATCTACTGGAAACTGTTCGGGATGCCTCAAAGCCCAGCTTAATTTCGGGTCAACATCAAGGTCTAAGTTTGGGAATTTTTCATTGACGATTTCATTGACTTCAAAACCGTAAAAACGCATCAGCCAATCACTTTGGTAAAGTCGGTTTTCCCGCAATAATGGCGGTGCAGAACCCACTGCTGGCAAGTAATTATTTTCAGTATTAATTGGGATATAACCCGAGAAATAGACGCGTTTAAGTTTAAATTCTTTATAGTGCTTGTCTGCCATAAACAAGACATCTTGGTCTGACTCTTGATGTGCTCCCACTACCATTTGAGTAGTTTGCCCTGCGGGTACATATTTCGGTACATGCTTAATGATTTGGCGTTCATCTTTAAGCTGAATGAGTCGGTCACGGACCAAACCTAAATCTTTTTGCACTTCCTCATGTGATTTTTCTGGTGCAAAAGTTTTTAGCCCTACCTCGGTTGGCATCTCTAAATTAATACTCATCCGGTCAGCATATAAACCTGCTTCATGAATCAGTTCAGGCGATGCCCCTGGAATAGTTTTTAAATGAATATAGCCATTAAAATTTTCTTCAAGGCGCAACTTCTTCACAACTTGAAGCATACGTTCCATCGTATGATCGGCCGATTTAAAAATGCCTGAGCTTAAAAACAAGCCTTCAATATAATTACGGCGATAAAAATTAATGGTTAAGTCTACGACCTCTTGCACCGTAAATGCCGCACGCTGGACGTCGTTAGAACGACGTGAAACGCAATAGGCGCAATCAAAAATACACACATTACTAAATAGAATTTTTAAGAGAGATACACAGCGGCCATCTTCGGTATAGCTATGGCAAATACCCGAATGACTGGCATCCCCTAGACCTTTATCTTTGTTTTTACGGTTACTGCCACTTGATGAACAAGACACATCATATTTAGCAGCATCAGCAAGAATTTGTAGTTTTTCTCGAATGCGATCAGACATATCAAACGACTCATTTATGGCATCGTTTAAAAAATATCATTTCGCATGCGTAAATTTAATCCAGTAAAGTACGCTCAGCGTCATGAGGTGACGTTGAAATAAGAATGATCTTTAATCATTTAGCCACAGCCCCTCTCGTTCAAATAATATTGAACACTTAACTCCATATTTCTATCTTTGCTGTATAACTGGTCGGGTACTGTACAAAATGATTGGTAAAGCAAGCAGGTAAATTACAATTACACTTAGCCAAATTGCACCTGGCCATTTTTCCTGAAATTGAAAATAAAGGGCAGAGAAAAATAAAGGAGCGACCATAGAGGCCAAGCTCACTGTAGATGCAATCACTCCCTGAAACTGACCTTGCTGTTCAGCAGGAACCTTTTGAGAAGCTAGGGCTTGTAATGAGGGAGTCCCTATACTTCCTAACGCAAAAATAGGCATAATGGCAAAAATCATCCAGCCGCTTTGAGCAAAAGCCATCACCCCTAAAGCCAAACAGCTGCAAGTAATTCCGACAAACACGGCTTTGCGATTACCCAATATTCTTGCAGCATGACTGGGAATAAAAACTTGAACTAACATTTGGCATAACCCAAATGCACCTAAAGAAAGTCCTACCCAGAAACCATTCCAATGAAAAGTATCCTGTCCCCATAATGCCCAACAGACTCCATAAACTTCTCCTATTGCACTAAAAATAAAAAAGATCGCAATAAATGGAAGTACACCACCAATTGAGCTAATACCAGTAAATATTTTGAAAGGATTTAATGTAAATAATAGCTTTTTCTTTGGAACCGCTTGTTGAGATTGGGGCAAAACAATATATGCAAAAACAAGGTTAAGGCCTGTTAGCATGGCTGCAACCAAAAAAGGAAGCCTTAACCAATATTCACTCAATAACCCACCTAGCACAGGGCCAATAATAAAACCTGCACCAAACATAGCATTGATTAAACCAAAGTATTTCGCACGGTTATTTTTTGAAGAAAAATCGACAATATAAGCACTTGCAACCGCCATATTGGCGCTGGTGATTCCAGCAATAATACGACCTATTAATAGGAAAATTAGACTATGTGAAAAAGTTAAAAATATGTAATTGATTGCTGAACCCGCAAGTGAAATAAGTAAGATCGGCTTACGTCCATATCGATCACTTAAAGCGCCTAATATGGGAGAAAAGATAAATTGCATGGCGGCATAGAGACTCGCCAATATCCCCATATATACAGCAATATGGCTACTATGAGTCATATCTTGCAGCAATGATGGAAGAATTGGAAAAATAAGTCCGATACCTATAGCATCGAGAACAATGATTGCAAAAATAATAAATAGAGATCGATTCATAAAGCGTCCTATCGAAAAATCAGGCACAGTAAATGTGAAAACCTGTTAACGATGCTTGATAACCACTCAAGCCCTGATGAACGCTGACCGAATCTTAAAGATTGGGATATATGTCGACTGAGTATTTTCTATATAAAAGAAGAAATAAAACTTAAGTCGATTTTTCGCGATTTTTATCGTAACAATAAAAAGAATAAGTTGCTTATCCTAACATTAAAATGATGAAGCGAACAATCTACTCAATAGCTTTATGGAAACATCGTAGTTGCGATTATCTCCTTAGTAATTTTCCCCACATTAAGCCTTTGCCACTCCCCCACAAAATCCTTATACTTAGGGGCAATTTTTCTCATAAATTCGTGGATGCTACATGAGTCGCGCCATCTCGCACATTGATACATTTCAGGGCTTAATTCTTGCCCTACAAAACTATTGGGCCGAACAAGGCTGCGTCGTACTACAACCTTACGACATGGAAATGGGCGCTGGAACATTCCACACCGCAACATTCTTACGTGCTTTAGGGCCTGAAACTTGGAATGCTGCATACGTTCAACCTTCACGTCGTCCAAAAGATGGCCGCTATGGTGAAAACCCGAACCGTTTGCAACACTACTACCAGTTCCAAGTGGTACTTAAGCCAAACCCAGACAACATCCAACAGCTTTATCTTGATTCTTTAAAAGCAATCGGGATTGATACACTTACTCACGACATCCGTTTCGTAGAAGACAACTGGGAGTCTCCAACTCTCGGTGCTTGGGGCTTAGGTTGGGAAGTTTGGCTTAATGGTATGGAAGTGACTCAGTTCACTTACTTCCAACAAGTCGGTGGTGTTGAATGTTACCCAGTAACAGGTGAAATCACTTACGGTTTAGAACGTCTTGCAATGTACCTTCAAGGCGTTGACTCGGTTTATGACCTTGTTTGGACCAAAGGCCAATTCGGTACTGTAACTTACGGCGACGTATTCCATCAAAATGAAGTTGAGCAATCGACTTATAACTTTGAATACGCTCCAGTTGAAAAACTATTTGAACTGTTTGATTTTTACGAATCAGAAGCAAACCGTTTAATTGAAGCAAAACTTTCTCTTCCTGCTTATGAGCAAGTGGTTAAAGCGTCTCATACCTTTAACTTGCTTGATGCACGTGGCGCAATTTCTGTGACTGAGCGTCAACGTTACATTTTACGTGTACGTACTTTAGCGCGTGCTATTGCACAAAGTTATGTACAAGCACGTGCAGAGCTTGGCTTCCCAATGGCAGAACCACACTTACGTGATGAAGTATTGGCACAGCTAAAAGCACAAGCTGAAAGTGAAGCAGCAAAGGCGGAGAAAAACTAATGAGCAAACATACTGTTTTATTCGAACTTGGCTGTGAAGAGCTTCCACCAAAAAGCTTAAAAACGTTACGTGATGCTTTACAGGCAGAAACGGTAAAAGGCCTAAATGAAGCTGGTTTAAACTTCGCATCAATTGAAGCTTATGCAGCTCCACGTCGTTTAGCGCTTAAAATTGTTGATATCGATGCTGCTCAAGCCGATACACAAAAACGTTTTGACGGCCCTGCTGTTCAAGCGGCTTACGATGCAGAAGGCAAACCAACTAAAGCACTCGAAGGCTTTATGCGTGGTCAAGGGATTACAGTTGATCAGCTTTCTACTTTCCAAGCAGGTAAAGTTGAAAAAGTTTGCTATTTAAAAGATGTAAAAGGTCAAAGCCTTGACGCTTTACTTCCACAGATTTTACAAACTGCATTAGACAATTTACCAATTGCTAAGCGTATGCGTTCTGCTGCAAGCCGTACCGAGTTTGTACGTCCAGTTAAATGGGTTCTTTTACTCAAAGACGACCAAATTATTGACGCGACTATTCAAGATCACAAAGCTGGTAATGTGACTTATGGTCACCGTTTCCATGCACCAGAAGCTGTGACTTTAGCACATGCAAATGACTACTTAGCCGCTTTAGAAAAAGCTTACGTCGTTGCTAACTTTGAAAAGCGTCAAGCAACCATTCAAGAACAAGTGAAAAAGTTAGCTGATGAAGTGAACGCAACTGCAATTGTTCCAGCGGATTTACTTGATGAAGTAACAAGCCTCGTTGAATGGCCTGTAGCTTTACGTGCAAACTTTGAAGAGCGCTTCCTTGCTGTTCCTCAAGAAGCACTTATTACAACAATGCAAGACAACCAGAAGTATTTCTGCTTGATCAATGCAGAAGGTAAATTACAGCCTTACTTCATTACTGTTTCAAACATTGAATCTAAAGATCCAACTCAAATTATTGAAGGTAACGAAAAAGTTGTTCGTCCTCGTTTGTCTGATGCTGAGTTCTTCTTCTTGCAAGATCAAAAGCAACCGCTTGCATCTCGTAAAGAAAAACTAGCAAACATGGTATTCCAAGCACAACTTGGTACGCTTTGGGACAAATCAACACGTATTGCAAAACTTGCAGTTGCATTATCTTCAATCACTGGTGCAAACCCAGCCGATGCTGAAAAAGCTGCATTACTTGCTAAATGCGACTTAACCTCTGAGCTTGTTGGTGAATTCCCAGAACTTCAAGGTATTGCGGGTACTTACTACGCGCGTATTGAAGGCGAAAACACTGAAGTTTCAGAAGCTTTAGGTGAGCAATATTTACCAAAATTTGCAGGTGATGTTTTACCAAAAACCAAAACAGGTACAACGATTGCCCTTGCTGACCGTTTAGATACCCTAGTTGGTATTTTCGGTATTGGACAAGCGCCTACAGGTTCTAAAGACCCGTTTGCTCTTCGCCGTTCAGCCATTGGTATCTTACGCTTAATCATTGAAAATGAATTAGATGTAACGATTGAAGAGTTAGTAAATCTTGCGCTTCAAGGTTATGGCGATATCGTTAAAGATCACGATAAGACTCGTGCTGATGCTGTTGCGTTCTTGGAAGGTCGTTACCGTGCTAAGTATGAAGACCAAGGCGTTGCTGTTGACGTACTTCAAGCAGTTCAAGCACTTGCACCAAAATCTCCACTTGATTTTGACAAGCGTGTAAATGCAGTTAACCACTTCCGCACATTACCTGAAGCTGCTGCACTTGCTGCTGCAAACAAACGTGTTGCTAACATTCTTGCAAAAGAAGCTGCACCAGAAGGTTCTGTCGTTGAAGCAAACTTGGTTGAAGATGCTGAAAAAGCATTATTTGCTGAGCTTCAAGCAGTGACACCTGTGGTTGAACCATTACTTGCAGCAAAAGACTACACTGCTGCCCTTTCTAAGCTTGCAGCACTTCGTGCGCCGATTGATGCATTCTTTGATGGTGTCATGGTAATGGCAGATGATGCTGACCTAAAAGCAAACCGTTTACGTTTATTGGCTCAGTTGCGTAACTTGTTTACTGCTGTGGCTGATGTGAGTGTGTTGCAGGGTTAATTAGCTCATTATTAAATAAAGGGATCTTCTATAGATCCCTTTATTTTTTGAGTTAAATAAACGCTTTAATTTCTTCTATCTATAGTATTAATCTACAAATCATTTAATTATCTATAGCTTATTCGATAGTACGTCTATTGCCCCAATTCATCCACACCAGACTGCCCACAATAATTACCCCACCCAGCAGCACAATCATTGATGGCTTTTCATTTAAGAAAAGCACTGCCAAACTCATCGCGACAATCGGCGAGCAATATAAAAAATTCGATGCAATCGTTAACGGCATATTTTTAAGTACATATCCCCACAGCACATAAGCCATCGCACTTGGAAAAATACCCAATAAAACAACCGACATATTGGCTTGCCAAGTAGCATGTAAAATTTCACTAGGCAAATGAGCACTATAAAATAGTAAAGGAATAGTCCCGAACCAGATGATGTAGCACATCATGCTCAATGCATCATAATTTAAGGCAAATTTTTTATATAAATTAAAGTACAGCCCCCATGCAATTGCGGCTAAAACAATCAATAAACTATAAGGACTCGGTACACCAAAACCATGATCTCCACTAACCACTAACACGGCGCCGCCAAGTCCCAATAAAATACATAACCACTGTTTAAAACTGATTTTTTCTTTAAAAACTAAAACTGAAATAATAAAAGTAAATAAAGGAATGGATTGACTTAAAATGCTGGATGCAACCGCAGTCACATATTGCTGCCCTGTATTTATGAGCAAATGATGTAGCGTTACAGAGAAAAATCCTAATACAGCAAGAGCAGGAACATCCTTCCACTTTAAAGGCTGAATACCTTTTTTCATGACCAAAAGCAGTAAAAAAAACGATGCAATCAAAAAACGGAGCAAGGCAATATGCTGCGGTGTATATGAATGCAAGGCACTATGTACACCAATAGGTGAATAGCCCCAACAAAAAACGGTCACAGCAATACATAAATAGAGCTTAAAAGCTGGAGGCTGGGTTTCGGCAGCAAGAGAAATTGCCATGTTAAATCTGCATTAGTGGAATGGAACACTTTCATCATATGCGCATGGATAGTTGAATAAAATTAACTTATATTGAGCTAAATCTTCATTAAAAGTGAATGATAAAACATGGATATCGCTCAGTTAAAAATGTTCCAAACTGTGGTTGAATGCGGAACAATGGCTAAGGCATCAATGCAACTGCATTGCGTACCATCCAACATCACAACAAGGATTAAACAACTCGAAGAAGAGCTGGGTGCACCGTTGTTTTACCGAGAAGGGAAAAGTTTAAAACTGACCCCATCTGGAGAAATTTTTCTCAATTACTGCCACAAAATTTTAGCGCTGTGTGATGAAGCAAAACGAAGCATTCATCCAGATGCTCCTCCTTCTGGTCCATTAAAAATTGGAGCAATTGAATCTTCTGCTACAACTCGCCTGCCTAATTTGCTGGCGAAATACCATCAATGTTTTCCAGAAGTTTCCATTCAAATTATTACTGGCACATGGAAACAGCTATTACTCGATATTTCTCAGCATAAACTTGATGGTGCGATTGTCGCGGGTAATATTGATTTTCCAATGCTTAATAAACTCAGCATTTATCAAGAAGACATGGTTTTAATTGCATCTCACTCTTTGGGCGAAATTAATTGCCAAGAAGACCTGATTGGCAAAGAAATCTTTATGTGGACTGAAGGCTGCCCTTACCGTGCAGCCCTTGAAGAATGGCTTAAACTTAAGAATATTTCTCTTCCCATCACTAGCATTACTAGTTATGCCACCATTATTGGTTGTGTTAGTGCAGGTTCTGGCGTGGCTTTGGTGCCCAAGAGCATTTATGAGCAATATAAAAATTTAGCCCATATTCAAAGTTATAAGTTTGAATATCTATCCTTTATGCAAAATCACTTTTTCTGGCACAAAAATGTGAGCAACCATAAAGCGAGAGACATGTTTATAGAATTGATTAAGACTGAATTTAGCTTATGAATCATTGCAATGATTGGTTTAACGCTATTAAATGATGATTTATCGTAATCAAATCGTATGGGTTTTATCTCATTGCAGTACAAGCTTTATTTTTAACAGTAAGATCACCACTTCATCTTTTGATTCTGGTTGGGGAGATTGATCCATATGAAAACCTTACAAGTGTTATGCATTGCAAGTTCTATATTGGCTTCATCAACCTTATTTGCAGAAACAACACAGCCACAACAAGTTGTTGAAACAACACCTAAAACACAACCTTATGGTGACAACCCAAGCTTAGGTCGTGTATTACTGTATAAAACAGGAAAAGGCATACAAAATTTAGGAGACTCTATTCAAGGAGCTTCTGAAAAAACTTCAAATAAAATTAGTGAAAAGTGGAAAAACACCAAAGAGTTTACGGCTGAAAAAGCAGAAGTCGTTCAGCAAAAAGCAGATACCGCAAAAGCATTTACCGAAACAAAAATAGATCAGGCGAAGCAAAATATTACCAGTAGTCGAAACGGTGAAAATATTCCGATAGAGCAAGGCGAGTTAAGCAAATCAAGCACAACAACTAACTAATTTGCTTGGACAGCGCGATAAATTCGCGCTTTTATAAATACATATATTCATCTAGAACTAATGATCATCCACTATAAAAAGCTAGGAATCTGCCTTATGAATAGTCACAAACTTCTCTTTTCCACCCTATGCTGCTTGGCATTAACTGCATGTGCAACTTCAGCACCTATCTCTCCTTATTCTCAGGCACAAGTTTTAGAGCAAGATACGAATATTGAAGCTTATCCATCAACTACAGGTAATGTAGCTAAACTTATTAAACAAGATAAGCAAGCTTGCATGATTGAGTTTACGGGATATTTAGGTGGTGGACATGTGACTGAACACTGGATATTTAACGATAAAGGCCTAATTTCAGCTACATCGTTCACTCAACAATACCCTGATGAATCAGGCATATTAAATCAGGCAACAAACTCTACAACCAAAAGCTCAACCACTTTTAATATTCAAGATCCAGAAATTCAGAATAATTTCAAAAAACTCCAAAGCAACTTTAATCCTGCAAATTTAGCAAAATGTCATTAACTTTTTCATAAAAAACCCGTTGCAAAAGCTGCCCTTCGCAACGGGTTATAGCTATTTAAAAATTTCTTGGACTTAATTTAAAATTATAAATAAGCGATTTAATTAATGGTTAAACCATTTGTTGCTGCCAGTAAATCAATACGTGGGAAAACTAAGCCCGTTCTTGAGTCAGTAATTGGCTTACCTGTCGTTTTTAAACGGCTGATGGTTTGATCAATACTTTCTGTTGGACTCACACTATTCGCTCGTAATAAAGCAATCGCACCTGCCACATGTGGTGTCGCTTGAGATGTACCACCCATGGTGTAGCCACCTGCCGTAATCATTGCTCCCGGTGCCAACAAAGTCACAAGGCTACCGCCATTACTAAAGCACGCCACTTTGTCTGCTGCTGTTGTCGGGTCAGAACATTTCACCGGATTCCCCCATGACACACCGCCAATATTACTATCATAAACAGCCCCCACTCTTACGGCACCAGCAACACAGGCAGGAGATGAAATTCCATCTGAAAATGCATCATTACCTGAAGCTACAACCGGAACCACACCAGCAGCTCGTGCATTGGCAAATGCCGTTCCATAACTGCTATCGCTACACTCAGAGGTATATTTAACACCTGGCACGCCAAGGCTTAAGTTAACTGCTTTAATATTGTAGGTTTGTGCATTATTTACAGCCCAGTTAATCCCCGCGAGAATATCACTATCATAAGCTGTGCTTACCCATTTACCTTGGGATCTAACCTTTCTAAAAACATCAATACCTATAATTTTGGTCTTGGTGGCAACCTTAGACACAATGCCTGAAACATTACTCCCATGCCCATCATCATCTAAAGTGCCATCATCTGGTGCACTATCAAATGAATAAACAACTCGACAAGTATTGGATGGTGTGTTCACTGCCGTACACCCAAAATCTGAATGTAGATAATTCACCCCTGTATCAATCACTGCCACACTAGAACCCTCACCGGTGAAGCCATTGGTGTTTGCCTGTGGTTGATTAATCAAAGGTAAACTTTCATTGGTCGTAGTACGGTTAATACGGTTCGGATAAACCGCTTTAACATTCGGATCATTCAATAAAGTGACTAAAGCCTCGCGATTACTAATCCGATAAAAAGCTAAAGGTAAATTATTGTAGTCCCGAAGTACTTGAACACCACCAGCACGGTTAAACCTTGCCTGAATATTCTTTTTATTTGTAGCAATATAACTTCGCCGTTCTAGACCGGAAGGCACACTCGTCGAAGGAATATCGTATTCAACAATTAAATCATTCGAATCATTATTGACTAAGGCATCCAAATCGATTTTGCCCTGAAATACTTTTTGTTTTGCTGCTTGATTTAATCGCTGCTTAGCACCTTTAGAATCCAAAGGAAGAGCGGATGCTGTTGTACTTAAAATCGTACATAGACCTAATAGAAATAACGTTTTACTTTGCATTATTTTTCTCCGTAGTTTTTCAACTAACAATTTGCTTATTTCGCTTTTATTTCATTTGCTGGATCTTTTTCTGGATCAATCGGTTG
>Ga0268255_10000747_pt1 | contig 21169 bp, 25 predicted proteins | sample AgamicOrMarz_FD_200256 | JGI IMG/M metagenome (GOLD analysis project Ga0268255, IMG submission 200256) | Agave microbial communities from Guanajuato, Mexico - Or.Ma.rz (v2) (version 3) | ecosystem: Host-associated > Plants > Phyllosphere > Phylloplane/Leaf | place: Guanajuato, Mexico...
TATTATCGTTCCATATAAAATAGTAGTCCGTGGCACATGTGTAAAGAATGAGAGATTAACGTTAGTTAGTAGCTAATTGAATTTATAAAAGTTAAAAAAGAGGATGATTCGTTTCATCCTCTTTTAAATATGTATATACTTATCGGTAATTCAAAAATTGAACATCAATTGATAAATCTGCACCTTTTACAGCAGCGATAATTGCTTGTAAATCATCTCTACTTTTTGCAGTCACACGGATTTGATCATCTTGAATTTGTGATTTTACTTTTAATCCACTATTTTTAATGATCGTATTGATCTTTTTTGCATTATCTTTATCAATACCTTGAACTAATTTAGCTCTTTGTCTTACAGTACCACCTGAAGCACCTTCAACTTTACTGTAGTCTAGGTTTTTAATAGGAACATTGCGTTTAATTAATTTATTAATTAATACGTCTTTTAATTGCTCTAACTTATAATCGTCATCAGAAACTAAAACTAATTCCTCTTTTTCTAATGTAATTGAGCTCTTACTTCCTTTAAAGTCATAACGAGTTGCGATTTCTTTTGTAGCAAGTTGAATCGCATTCGAGACTTCTGGTAAGTCTACTTTTGAAACAATATCAAATGAACTTTCTTTTGACATAGATAGAATCCCTCCAATTCGTTAATACTTGTATTATAGTGTATGATAGACGAAGTAACAAACTTTCATTATGCATGATATAATAATTTTTAGTTTGGAAGTTTAGAGAGGATGTAACAAAGAATGAGTTTACAAGCAGGAGAGATTGTAACTTTAGTTTGCAGTCGAGAAACAGATATTGGGTATATGCTTGTCCAAGATCAAGAAGAAGTATTTTTACATAAAAATGAGGCATCTGGTGAAGTTGAAATAGATCAAGAAGTAACTGTATTTTTATATCATGATTCTAAAGGTAGACTTTCTGCAACGATGGAAATGCCGTTCATTACAACAGAAGGATATGGATTTGCAAAAGTAGTCGATAAACTTGATGGAGTGGGTGTTTTTGTAAACATCGGCATTTCAAAAGATATTCTTTTAGAAAAAGGTGACCTTCCACCACTTCAAGAAGTTTGGCCTGAAGCAGGCGATGAAATTTTTTGTACGTTAAAGCAAACAAATAAAGGCAGACTATTAATTAAAATTGCTACTGAACCAGTCATGAAAGAGTTCTCTGTACCGGCTGAACCTAGTATGCTTAATAAAAATGTTACAGGAATCATTTATCGTACTTTAAGAGTAGGTTCTTATATTTTAACTGATGAACGATTCATAGGTTTTATCCATGAATCACAAAGAAAAACTGAACCTCGCATTGGTGAAAGAGTAAGTGGACGCATTATTGATGTTAAAGATGATGGAAGTATTAACGTTTCACTTTTACCAAGGGTGCATGAAGGATTAGATCAAGAAGCAAATGATATTTATGAATATATGATGAGTCGTGGTGGGGCAATGCCTTACTGGGATAAGAGTGACGCAGAGGATATTACAGTAAGATTTAAAATTAGTAAAGCTTCATTTAAACGAGCGATGGGTAGATTACTAAAGGAAAATAAAATCTATCAAGAAGACGGTTGGACATACGCAAAAGAACTGTTTGAGAAAAAAGAGCAATAATTAGGTTTTGAAACCATTTCACTTGGTGAAGTGGTTTTTTGCTATTTTTTTACAATTTACAGGCATACTAAACATATGAATGTTTAGGAGGCTTGTAGGTGAATGACAAAAAAGAATTGTTAATAAAAGTTCTTGTAGTAATATTTGGTGCATTTATGAATGCATTTGCGATGAATTGTTTTTTAATTCCTGTCAGTGTTTATTCAAGTGGTTTTTCTGGTTTAGCGCAGTTACTTACTAATTTATTAAATGATTTTACACCTTTTTCGGCTTCTACGGGTATTTTACTTGCAATATTAAATATCCCTGTCATCATTTTAGCATGGAAAAAAATAGGTCCATCCTTTACGTATTTTACGATATTAAGCGTTGGAATCACGACGTTATTTTTAGAAGTAATCCCAGTAACGCCTCTATTCTCAAAAGACATTTTACTAAACGCTGTATTTGGTGGATTAATTGTTGCCGTGGGAATTGGATATACATTAAAGTTTGGTGCTTCAACAGGTGGATTAGATATAGTTGCACTAGTATTATCACGTTCGAAAGGAAAACCGGTTGGTACATACTTCTTCCTGTTTAATGCGTTAATTATCTTAACAGCGGGCTATATTTATGGAATGGAGAAAGCACTTTATACATTAATTAACCTATACGTAACATCTAGATTCATTGATGCAATTCATACTAGTCATATTAAAGTAACTGCCTTTATTGTAACAACAAAAGGTGATGAGTTGCGTAAAGAAATCCATTCGAAGCTAGTGCGAGGAATTACTGCGATCAATGCAAAAGGTGCCTTTACGAATCAAGATAAACAAATTTTAATGATGGTACTATCACGTTATGAGCTATATCATCTATCGAAAGTCATTAAATCAGTTGATGAAAAGGCGTTTACAAATATCGTTCAAACAATTGATGTGTTTGGGGAATTTAGGAAGTTTTAACAATAGATATATGAAAGTGAAAATGAATTTAAGCTCTAATCTATTTTAAAAAATGGTATTAATGATGATGATATCTATTGAGAGAAAATTTTAACAGCTATTAGCGGGTCAAGAGAAGAGTGGTTTAGTTGTTGATGGAGTTGTGGGAATTAGAACTTAACTAATTATTTTATTCAGTAGCATTGAACTATCTTTTTTTAAAATTGATATTAGAGTAAATAAACATATAGAAGCTATAAATAAAAAATACTTATCAGAATAATTATCTGTATGGATAACAATGCTTGCAAATATAAATAAAACTATAGCTCCTAGGAAGTACTTTGAGCTATTTGGAAAAAATTTTGTTAAAAAACAGAATCCTAGAAGGAGAATTAGGAAAATAATAATTTGTGCTAGCATTGAACTCAAGATAGATCACCTCATTATCTTTTCTTTGCATATACTGATGGTGTGCCCACTTAAAAACTAAAGTTGAACCTTTGGAACTTGTGTTATCTCTTAACCCTTTATAAATATAGTAATTACCAGCTGCCATTATTTTAGCAGCTACACTAGCATGAGGGGCACCAAGGGATCCTGTAAGAGCTGATACTACTCCCTAATTCATTAAAACTCCAAGTAAAAAGGACCTTTCCAGTAATAATGCTGGAATGATCCTTTTTGTATTTTTTTAAAGTGTCTGTCCACTATAATTATGCATTAAACTATTCCCCAAAAACCTCCCCCAATTTGTGGAGGGTAGTTGGCTATTGTATGGCAAAATTTTAAAATTGTTATAACCTCTAAAAACACTTATATAATAGTGTTTCTAGAGGTTTTTTTAACATATTTACATCGGTTAAATATTCTTAATAATAAGGCTTTTTCAAGTTTAGAAAGTTCTTATTGTCTTTCAGAAAGATTTAAATATACTTAAACTATTAGATGAAATTTTACATGTTTTTAATCAGTTAAAACGGTTTTAAAATATTAAAGATGATCGACACTTTTAGAAAAAGATTTCTTACCAGCTTGTGCATTTTTATTTTCTTGTGCATTTTTCTTTTCTCTTATAGCGTTATTATCTTTTGCTTTTTTGTCATTATCACTAGTAGGCATATTTAAGCTCCTTTATAAAAAATGATAATGTTAGGTTTGCCTTTATCACCTTAATTATGTATGTGTGTTTGTTTTTACATTTGGTTTTTGTTAAACAACTATGATGTTCTACAAAGGCAAATATTTTTTATATAGAGAGAAGTTTTATTTTTTTGAGGAGGAAACAGAGTTGGTGGAAAGAAATAAAGAGCTTTTATTTAAGCTGGTTGTAGTAATAATTGGTGGTTTCTTAAATGCGTTTGCAATGAATTGTTTTTTAATCCCTGCTAATGTTTATTCAAGTGGTTTTGCAGGTCTAGCGCAGTTGCTTTCAAATATTATTACTGACTACACTCCGTTTACTGCAACGACGGGGATTCTTTTAGCGTTATTAAATATTCCTGTTATCATCTTAGCATGGAAAAAAGTTGGACGTTCCTTTACGTATTTTAGTTTCTTTAGTGTAGGGATCATGACATTATTTTTAGAAATCTTACCTGTTAAACCGATTTTTTCTGATGATATTCTTCTTAATGCAGTTTTTGGTGGTTTAATTGCTGCGATCGGAATTGGAATGACATTAAAATTTGGTGGGTCTACAGGTGGGTTAGATATTATCGCCTTAGTTCTTTCAAAATCAAAAGGGAAACCGGTTGGAACCTATTTCTTTTTGTTTAATGCAATTATTATCATTACAGCTGGCCAGCTATATGGAATGGAAAAAGCTCTTTATACTTTAATCAATTTATATGTTACTACTCGTGTGATCGATAGTGTTCATACAAGTCATGTTAAGCTAACGGCAATGATTGTCACTACAAAAGGTGAAGAGCTTAGAAAAGAAATTCATGCGAAACTTGTCCGAGGAATTACACAAATGAATGCTACTGGAGCATTTACTAAACAAGATAAAGATATCTTAATGATTGTATTATCTCGTTATGAATTATATGATTTGGAAAGAATTATAAAAAGGGTAGATCCTAAAGCTTTTACGAATGTGGTACAAACCGTTGATGTTTTAGGGGAATTTAGAAAGATTTAAATAGATAAAGACTAGCAAAAAGTTTAAATTTGCTAGTCTTTTTTTGTTTATTTCAATTTAGGATTTTCGGGTTTTTGTTTTCCATTTATTTCATTAAAAATTGAAGCAGAACTTTGAGTACTCTCGCTTATATTATTATTAAGTTGAAAACCGTACGACTCCATTAGTGTTTTAAACTCTCTAATTGTTAATGGTTTTGCATCCTCAGCTAATTCGAATCCTAATAAGCCATTTGGTTCAATTGTAGCAAACTTAATATCATCAAATTTATTAATTCCTTCATTTCGAATACGCATTTCTAATTGATCAACCGTTAAACGTAGCTTTTTCAAATTTTTAACATTCAACTTCCCGTTTTCTACTACAATTTTTGATTTTCCTGTAAAAAATTTTTAAAGAGTATTCTAATTTCATCTGCAAATATTCTAATGCAAGTAGAGTTAATACAAAAACTGAGGCACCAACAATTGTTTTAGTTAAGCCTTTTTCAATAATTGGAGTAACGATAATTGTACCAATCGAAATCATAACAATTGTTTGGGGCAACGTCATTTGTGAAATTGAGTTTCTTCCAGCTATTCTTAATAGTAAAATGCCAGCTAAAATTAATATGAATGAATGAAAAATAGTATGCATCATGTTAATTCCCCTTTCAAATATGGGTAAGGAGTACATATGGCTATGATAAAATCTATTATTTTTTTATAGACAATTTTAATGAATAGATAAAAATACTTAATTAATTTTTCTTTTAATTTTAAGATTTATGCATTGGTTTCTAAATCATAATGCTTGCTACAATATTTCACTGAAATTTTAAAGTAATTTCTCAGCTTTTTGGTATAATTTAGGATAAGGATACTAAAAAGGTGGAGATTATTTTGAAAAAGGGAGCGTTTCTCTTACTAGCTTGTTCACTACTTCTTTCTGGTTGTGGTGCAAAGAGTGACAAGGAAATAAAACCAACACCAAGTACAAAACAAACTGTAGGGCAAATTAATGAGATTGATGTTGAAAAGCTTTCACCAATACTTGAAATTACAGAAGCTAACGGACTTGTAAAGATGAAATATTCATTACGTAATGATAATAAAATCCCTGCAAATTTTACATTCCCTTCATCACAAACAGTTGAATTTACAATTAAAGATGAGAGTGGACAAGTAGTTTATCAATCATCTCGAGAAATGGTATATGCACAAGTCATTACAAATGTTGCGGTTCCTGGCGGAAAAACACAAGTTTGGGAAGAGAAAGTTAATTTTGCAAATAAAAACCTTCCATATGGTAATTATGAAATAACTGCAAATATCGTTGCATTAAAGGTTAATGAGAAGAATCTTAATGGCGAAATTAAACCAGTTACCCAAACAATTTCTTACCAAAAACTTCTTCAGTAAAGAAATAAAAAAACAACCAAAGGAGTATTCCAATGGTTGTTTTTTGTTTTTAATGCTTGAAATTAAGCATTAAAGCTTTGACTATTATTAGCTTTTCGCTCTTCTGCTTCAGCTAATGTAAAGTGGTAAGGGAATTTTTCAGAGTACTTTGTAACAGAATCAGAACTTTGTTGAATAAAGCGCTTAGACTTATTACTTTTGCCCATTATGATTCCCTCCTAAATAGGAAAGCTTTTTGTTTTTGACTTCTTAAGAATTTCCAATAGTAATTGATCAAAATCAAAAAGTGGATAATCCCTTTGGTGAAGTCCTTATTAGATTGTACATTTCGTAAATTGTTATAAGTGGTTATTATTAGTTATCTTTGAAATTAATGACAAAGAAGAATTATTATTTTAAGTTGAAAAAATCTTCTAGGAAAATTGCGATTCCATCATCTTGATTAGATAATGTTGTGTGGTTTGCAATATTCTTTAATTGATGAATTGCGTTATCCATAGCAACACCATGACCCGCATATTCAATCATTTCCAAATCATTGTCTTCATCCCCAAAAGCTATAATGTTTTTTCGAGGAATATTATAGAAAGATGCTACTTTTTGTAGACCTATTGCCTTATTCATTCCTGCTTTAACAATTTCAATTATATGATGAGGTGCTGCCCAGCGACGGTGATCAATTACTTCAGCGTGGACATTTGATAGGTGCTCACGAATACTTGCAACATGAGACTCTTCACTATCGATTAGAAGACATGTTGGAGCTTGAGTAAGATTTATAACTAAATCTCCGTGGATTATATCTTCTTTTAAGTAGTGGAAAAGTGGGAGGATCTCCTCTTCGTGTTTATCCGCGTATACATCATCCATTACTTCAGCATACATATTTTTTAATTCATATTCTCTACAGGAACTAATTACCTCTTTTGCAACTTCTAAAGGTAATGATTCGTGATAAACTCCCCATGAATCATCTAGAGGGTGATGAACATAAGCCCCATTAAAGTTTACAATTGGAGTTGTAAGTTTTAATTGGTCATAATACATTTTACTAGCTCTAAAAGGTCTACCAGTTGAGATGCATACTTCGTGACCCTGATTCTTTAACTGGTGGATCACTTTTAAAGTACGTTCGGATATTGTTTTTTCATCCGTTAATAAGGTGCCGTCTAAATCTAGTGCAATTAAGTGTTTTGTTTTCATATTCATCACCTTTTATTTTTTAATGTTAATCTTTTTAAGAAAAAATATTATTGGATAAAAAGCCAATAATTACTAATGATACCATCTTTTTAAAAGAAAAAACTTTCTTTTTAGAGGAACAATAAGAACCTAAAAAGAAGGAGGAATGGATTATGGGTCAAGCACATCAATTTCGACCAGGCGACAAAGCACCAAATAATGGGGTATACGTGGAAATCGGAGAAACAGGAAGTAATGTAACTCGCCCAAAACAAATTAAACTACAAGCAGGGGAAGTTTTTCCAGATACACAGAACCATAACAGAAAATGGACATATAAATCCAAATTTAAATAATTGTGGATGATAGAAGAGTAATCAATATTAGAAACTTAAAAGAGGTATAAAAAAAGCGCTTTCGATTAATTGATCGAGGGCGCTTTTTTATGCGTTTACAATATACAAAATATTGAATGTAATTATCAAAATTTAGTATTTTATAAATTATCTAAATCTATAATTGATGACATATGTATATACCAAGTTGAACGTTTTTGGGTGCTACAACATATGTTATATATAGATTTTAGTGGTGTTTTGCAACAGGTTCATTAGGAATTATTGCTTCGCTAAGAACTGAAATAGCTAAAGTTAATATTACAGCCATAACTGAAGCAGTTGTGAAATTATACTCTCCGCCAGTCATTGAACTTAAAACGTAAGATCCCATTTGGCATAAAACAAAGCTCCAGAACAATGTCATAATAAAACGCACTCTAATCACTCCTATCTAGTTAGTTCTTATCATATTATATACCTAGAAATTTGATAATTGAAGTTATAATTAAAAAGTTTTAATTAAAAAAGTAACTTAAGAATTTTTTTAATACCCATTTTATAATTCCCCAAAAATACTACATTAATAATAAGGTGATAGGAATGCCTGTAACTGAGAGATTTTTTAAACAAGAGGATCAATATGCAGTTATTCATCTACCTATTAGACCGAATGGTTTCGGAGTACTCTATGTCGGTGGGAATACTCATTACGTAGATAATGCACATAGTTCCTTATTGCAGCATTTTGATAAAAGAAAGTTATTATCAACATTAACAGAAGAAGGGTACACAGTATTCACTTCAAATTTATATGGAAAAAATTGGGGTTCTGATGACGCTGTCGATTTAGCAGAAAGCTTATATCATTCAGTTATGAGAAAAGAAACTTTGAATCCATCAATTCATATAATTGGGGAAGGTACTGGTGCATTAGTCGTTTGTAAATTACTTGGCCTCTTAAAGGGAAAAGTCAGAAGTATTTCATTATTAAATCCTTCGTTAAATTTAAAAAATGAATTAGATTTAGAAAGAGAAAATAAATTGTTCTATAAAAGAACAGTTCATGAAATTTTAAAAGCATATAAAGCGTCAGATATATATATGGTTATAGATAGAGAATGTTTTTTTTATGAAACAATCTCACCAATTAAAATTTACACCACAACAAGAAATCATTATAAATGGAAAAGCGATATTAGACTTTTAGAAGAAGAACGACATAAAAATAATTTGCCGATTTCGATATTGATTTCATTAGAAGAGAAAAAATTTGACTGTGGAAAAAACTTAATAAGGTTTTTAAAAAAATATCAGGATGTTTTATAGTCTCTATATTTTTTTGAATAAATTTCCCAAAAGAAGGAGGTTAATAATGAAAAAATGTGCTGTCATTGGATCTAGTGGATTTATGGGTTATGAGTTGGTTTGCCAACTAATGGAATATAATGATGTTTCAGCCGTTGTGATGGAAAAGGGAAATGAAAGTGATTTAATAAGTGAAGAAAAAATCTTTTCAATCGGAAGAAATGCAAGGGTCATCTTTTTAGATGAGGAGCAATTTTTATTAGAGAATGAGCAATATGATACTATTTTTATTTGTCATTTTTATGACGAACTAAAGTTAAAAGGCTCAATTAATAGTATAGAATTTACAGAAAAACTATTTAACAAGATCATTGGCAAAAGTAAGGATATTATCTTTTTATTATCTACAAAAAAAGAATTAGCAGATTTAGAAAGAACTGTAAATGAATTGAGTAAAAATATAGATTGCAATATTACTTATATTGAAATTCCATCTTTATATGGACCTTGGGAGCCATCCGCAGGCTTAGTACATGAATTGATTGTTCAAGATCTAGGAAAAAGAAATGTTTCCATAAAAAATGTATACGGTTCTAATGAAATTCTATTTGTAGAAGATGTAGGTAAAGCAATTCGGATAATTTCGGAGAAGGAATTAAAAGAACATAAATATATCATTACAGCTAAACAATGTATGTACTTACCAGAGGACGAGATATTCACCGGATTACAAAATATGATCGACGGAATAAAGTACGCTCAAATGAGAAACTATATAGATGCAACTCCTTTTGTTATTATTAATACAACTTCATTTGAGGACGGCATACAAAAGCAAAAACAGCAAATTCAACAGCATTTTCATCTTTACTAATGAAATACATTACTCATATAGGGAAATGGTTCATTTTGAACTATTTCCTTTTTTGTAGTAGAATACTATTCGTTTAAAAATTCGCTTTGGCTTTGAGCTTCGTCCAATTGAGTGGTATTCTTTTTAAGAAATGATTCATCTTTTTTACATAGCCTAGATTTTAAAAGATAAAAATGTAGACAAAGTACATATTATTTCATAAAATTAGTACCAGGTAATAATAAGAAGACATAAAAATAATAAAGTAAGGCGGGGATATTAATGAATGCTGGAATTTTAGGTATTGGCTCATACGTACCCGAAAAAAAGTTAACTAATTATGATTTAGAACAAATGATGGATACTTCAGATGAGTGGATTGTTAGTCGTACTGGTATTAAAGAAAGAAGAATTGCAAGTGACGAACAAGACACTTCTGATTTAGCATATGAAGCTGCGGTAGAAGCTTTAAAAGATGCAAATGTAAAAGCAGAAGAACTTGATTTAATTTTAGTTGGAACTGTTACCCCAGATAAGTCGTTTCCATCAGTTGCATGTGTAATTCAAGAAAAACTTGGAGCTAAAAATGCTGCTGCAATGGATATTAGTGCTGCTTGTGCTGGATTTATTTATGGTGTTGTTACTGCAGCTCAGTTTGTTAATACTGGTACATACAGTAGAATTCTTGTAATCGGAGCTGAAAAGTTAACTAAAATTGTTAACTGGGAAGATCGAAACACGGCAGTTTTATTTGGTGACGGTGCAGGTGCTGCGGTTATCGGACCAGTAAGTGAAGGCAGAGGAATTCTTTCTTATGAATTAGGTGCGGACGGTACTGGTGGTAAACATCTTTATAAAGGTGGAGATCACTTAGTAATGAACGGACGAGAAGTGTTTAAATTTGCAGTTCGTCAAATGGGAGATTCTTGTGAATCTGTATTAAAATTAGCAGGATTAACGAAAGAAGAAGTGGATTTCTTAATTCCACACCAAGCGAATACTCGTATAATGGACGCTGCAAGAGAAAGATTACAGCTACCTAAAGAAAAAATGAGTGTAATTATTGACCGTCATGGTAATACATCTTCATCTTCAATTCCAATTGCATTAGTTGAAGAATATAAAAAAGGAAATGTTAAAGAAGACGATGTATTAGTATTAGTTGGATTTGGCGGCGGATTAACTTGGGGTGCAATTGCACTTCGATTCGGAAGATAATCTAATTGAAGGAGGATTTTTTGGAATGAAAAAACGAGTTGTTATTACAGGTTTAGGTGCAGTATCACCTATTGGTAATGATATAAATACAGTATGGGAAAGTTTAATGAATGGAAAGAGTGGAATTGGTGCTCTGACTCGAAAAAATCCTGATAATTTCCCTGTTAAAGTTGCAGGAGAAGTAAAAGACTTTGATCCTGAAAAATATATTGATAAAAAAGAAGTAAAACGCATGGACCGCTTTACTCATTATGCAATTGCAGCTTCAAAAATGGCATTAGAAGATGCAAACTTTACGATTGATGAAGAAATTGCTCCAAAAGTAGGTGTTTGGATTGGTTCTGGTATCGGTGGTATGGAAACATATGAAGAACAGTTTAATACATTCCAAACAAAAGGTGCACGTCGAGTAAGCCCATTCTTTATTCCGATGCTAATTCCTGATATGGCATCTGGACAAGTATCGATCTTAACAGGTGCTAAAGGTCCAAATGGTTGTACAGTTACAGCTTGTGCTTCTGGTGCAAGTTCGATTGGTGATGCTTTCAAAATTATTCAACGTGGCGATGCAGTGGCAATGATTACTGGTGGTGCAGAAGCACCAATTACTGATATGGGTCTTGCTGGATTCTGTGCTGCAAGAGCTCTATCATTAAATCCAGATCCAGAAAAAGCTTGCCGTCCATTTGATAATGCTCGTGATGGCTTTATTATTGGTGAAGGTGCTGGTATCGTATTCCTTGAGGAATTAGAACACGCATTAGCTCGTGGAGCGAAGATTTATGCTGAAATCGTTGGATACGGAACAACTGGTGATGCACACCACATTACAGCACCAGCTCCAGGAGGAGAAGGTGGCGCACGTGCAATGAGAATGGCACTTGATGATGCTGGTTTAACAGTTGAAGATATTCATTACATTAATGCACATGGAACAAGTACTGAATTAAACGATAAATTTGAAACGATGGCAATTAAAGAAGTATTTGGTGAACATGCATACAATGTACCAATTAGTTCAACAAAATCTATGACTGGTCATATGCTAGGAGCAGCTGGTGGAATTGAAGCAATTATTACAGCATTAACAATCCATAATAAAGTAATTGCTCCAACGATTAATCACCAAGAAACTGATAGCGAATGTGATCTAGATTATGTACCAAATGTTGCTAGACCATTTAATGTAAAAGCAGCAATTTCTAATTCATTAGGATTTGGTGGACATAATGTAACTTTAGCATTTAAAGAATTCAGTAAATAAGTTTTAAATTTATTTTGGACACGAAAGCTTAGGTCTTTACCTAAGCTTTTTTTTATTAGAAGTCAGAGTGTAAAAAAAAGTAACTTTCACTAGTTAATTATCATACTTTAATAGTAAATTGAGGTGATTAACTTGGGATAATGCCAACTTATAAGTGGGTTGATTTTATTGAAGATAAACAAATGGTAATGAAAAAACTTTTACCATATTTTCCGAAATATAATGAGGAGAGTTTATATAAATATCTTCTTTCCCACGGTTTATCGAGGCTGTCAACCTTGAGTAAGGATGATCTGAAACAACTAGATGAAAAAAGTATATGGAAAAGCCTTTCTGAAGAGTTTGAGAAGTTAAAAAAAGAATTAAATGGACCTGACATCCCGATATTTATTTTACCTTGTCATAGAACGGGAAGTATGTTTAAAAACACGACTTATCAAAGGGGGGGAATCGCACATAAAAATTGTATTTGTATATTTTTGTCCCCTTTAGAAGGAATTTTACAACATAAAGCAGTATTATTACATGAGTATCATCATATTGTAAGATTGACAAAGTTATATAAAAACAAAAAGGTCACATTACTTGATGCAATGATTTTAGAAGGTTTAGCCGAAACTGCAGTTTTAGATAAATATGGAGAAGCAGTTCAGGCACCATGGACAAATCAGTATTCTTCCAAGCAATGTGAATTATATTATAAAAAATATTTAAAAGATAAACTTGAGATAACAAGTAATGATGATAATTTTTCAAAATATTTGTATGGTGGGAACGGAATTCCAAAATTATTGGGTTACAGTGTTGGATATGACATTGTTAAAAGTTGTACAGAGAAGACAGAATGGTCAACTGATATCCTTTTACGAACGCCAAGTAAAAAGATTAAGGAAAATGCAATACATTATATTTCAATTTGAATGCAAACGATTCCAGAGCATATCAGAGCGTATATAATGTATTGCTAGCATTAATGTATCAGAGAAGCTTTAATCTATGATATTTTAATGATTTATTGACTATTTTTCATTCAGTTTGTTAAACACTTTTTGTAATTCAGTGGAAAATGGAATAAATTAGTGAATCACTGACCATACTGAAAGTTACATACAGTTGTGAAGTGAGGGGTAGTAAATGTTGTATTTACATGATGTATGGGTCAATTGGTTTGAAGGTGAAGAAAATGGTTACAATGTCTGTCATTTTTTTGAATGGAGAAAAGATGATAGTGTTGAATTATTAGACCAAGTTCCAGTCATTAAAGTTACTCCAGAGTTATATCAGTATATTGAAAATGAACTATTAGAGCTTCCTTCCGGTCTATTAACTGAAGTGTTTCAAAAGTCTTATGTAAGAAAGAATCATGAGCGTATTCAGCTAGATTACTGCTTTGTAGTAACTGACGGTAATGGTATTATTGCGGTTGACACAATTGGGTATAATATTCCAATTCGAAAAAGCCGTTTAATACCAAGGCAAGAACAAATGGTGTATGATATGACAGCCGAGATTGAAGAAAGTCACTATAAACTTCAAAATTTAGTAAATGATGAAACAAAAGAACATCATATACTGTCACCGTCGCCAATTATTATGAGCGGACTAACAAGAAAAGAAAGACAACTAAAGCAGTTATTATTTATGGCGCTAGATCAACTCCATTCATCAAAAAATCCTTCGGAGATCAGGTATTGGTACACTGAGTGGAATCCAAGGTCGTATCAACATATTCAGGATTTGTCATTTGAGGACATTTGGTCCCAATTATATGACGAAATAAAGAGTGGTTGGTCAGATCGACATGAGCAATTATGTGGAAGAATCGTTAAAGGTCAACCTTTCTTTGAAAAACTATGGGAAATGGAACACGAACAAAAAGTAAATTAAAAGAGGTTATTTAAAATGGCCTCAAAACGAAAAAGACCCACAAGGTGATAAAAGTGCCTTGTGGGTTTTTTAGTGGTTTCTTGATATTTCGCCCTTTTCCTCAAAGTAAAGAAAAAGGTGTCCCTAAAGCTCTTTGACTTTTAAGACACCCATTACTATTTTAGTTTTTACGTAAAACAGGATTATTTCTTTCTCTTGCGACCTAATCCCATAGCATTTTCCATTTTTTTAATCATTTTATTTGCAACGGCATTTGCTTTTGAAGCTCCTGCATCTAAAATATCATCTAATTCAGACGAGGAAATAATTTCTTTATAGCGTTCTTGTAATGGAAGTAATCCGTTTACTACTACATCTGCAGTATCTTGTTTGAATTCCCCATAATTTTTACCAGCATATTTATTTTCCAATTCTTGAATTGTTTCACCAGTAAATGCTGAGTAAATGCTTAATAAATTTGAAATACCAGGCTTATTTTCTTTATCATACTTAACGATGCCTTCAGAGTCAGTTACAGCACTTTTAATTTTCTTTTCAATTACTTTAGGTTCATCTAAAACAAAAATTGTAGCTTTTTGATTTTCATCGGATTTACTCATTTTTTTAGTTGGATCAGCTAAACTCATAATTCTAGCCGCGTCTTTACTAATTCTGACTTCAGGGATCGTAAAGATATCATTATATTTCTTATTAAAACGCTCTGCTAAGTCACGAGTAAGCTCTAAATGTTGCTTTTGGTCATCTCCAACTGGAACTAAGTGAGTACCGTATAAAAGTATATCAGCGGCCATTAAAGGTGGGTAAGTTAATAAAGCAGCAGATACACCATCTTTACCAGATGATTTATCTTTAAACTGTGTCATACGCTCTAATTCACCAATATAAGATATACATTGCATCATCCATCCTGCTTGTGCGTGTGCAGGTACCTCAGATTGGATAAAAATAGTTGATTTTTCTGGGTCTAATCCAGCAGCAACATAGATTGCAGATAGACTTTGAATGTTTTTACGTAAAGCGAGTCTGTCTTGCGGTACTGTTATTGCATGTTGATCAACAATACAGAAATAACAGTTATAATCATTTTGTAATTCAATGAATTGTTTTACCGCACCTAAATAGTTACCTAAAGTAATACCTCCAGATGATGTTGGTTGAATTCCGCTAAAAATAGTTTGCATTTTAAAATCCTCCTAAAAAAAGCTAAATAAAATAAAAAAAGCGGCATAATCTCTCTATTACATAGAGACGATTAAACCGCGGTACCACTCTAGTTATTCCAAATAAGGAATCACTCATGCATGAAATCATGCTCTCATCTATCGTTTGAGTTACGTCGAAGCCTACTTATACTATCTGTTCAGTTCGAAGCTCAGAAGTCCATTCGACAGGGAGCATGACTTGTTTTCACCATCCACAAGCTCTCTTAACATGCTAAATCTGTGTACTACTCTTCATCACAGCTTATATATACTTTCTATAGATAATATCCTAATTATATTCAACTTTCAAGATGTTGATACATCATTTAGTAAATAATGATAAAACTGAATAAAAAAGAAAGGATAACTAAAGTGATTGAAGCCATAAGTAATGGTTTTGTAATTGAAAATCGATATCTTCTATAGATCATATCCTTTTTCACAGTAAGTGATTCATCACCAGTCATTTCTGCCATCTGTTGGTCTCTCGTTCCGAATACTTTACGCATTCCAAAGCGAGTGATATTAAAAAATCCACTTTGTACGATTAATAAAAAACCACCAATAACAAATAATGTTAGTCCAATATAGAATATTGTGTTCGTGAAATGAAGGAAAAAGTTTAATGTTCCTTGGGTAAAAGAAAAGATTCCTGCTAGTACTATCGCAGATAATACGACAATAAAATAGTGTTTCGACATTTAATTTGTGATCCTCCTGTTGGAAAGAATTATATATTGTAGACTTAATAATGCTATACTATAATAACATTGTAAACAGTTTCAACTAATCGTTACAAAATATTTTTAAATTGTTAGCATTTTTAAGACAATTCACTTTATTTTAATAAATTATTTAATTTTATTTGTCAAAATTGTTGTAAAACTCTCATAAAAATGTATAATAAAATTTGTAGAAAAAAATCGATACTTATCGAAAATTCTACTATAAAAATTCAGAATTGTATATTAACTTTCTGTATTTTAACCTACATTGTATTAGCATCTTAGGGGGTATACATCATGGATTGCGAGATATGTTACGATAAATAAATTTGCTATACTGAAATTGCAATTTGAATTTTTGAATAAGCATTCTTTTTTTTTACTAAATTTATGAATAAATATCTAAATAAGCTATTTTTTATAAGGATCAAGCTCGATTTATAAGGGGGAAATTGTAAGGAATTATCTGTTTAGAATAATAATTTAGAATTTTCCAGTAAAAAAATATTGACCAAAAGCGTCATTACGAATACGCTTACATTGTTGGAAAAAAAGCTTAAGCAAAAATTTACACCATTTTACAACAAATGAAAAAAAAGGATTAAATGATTAATCCCATGTTTGAGAATAATATGGACAAGAAGTTAAATCGATCGAAAAAATTACAGCATTATAATAGGTACAAAAGAGTATGTGGAGTAGATCCGAATAGGAAAGATCCAAATGCTCTCATTTTTACAAAAGAATTATCAAAAAAATAAAAAAAATAAAATATTTTTTAAATTAATAGGGGGGTGCAGTTGTGGGACGTTACGTGCTACAGAGATTTATTTACATGTTTGTCACACTATTTTTAATTTGTACTGTTACATTTTTCTTAATGAAGTTGTTACCAGGTTCTCCATTAAAAAACCCAGAGAAATTAACACCTGAACAAAAACAAATTATTTTTGTTAAATATGGGTTAGATAAGCCAGTTCCTGTACAATATGCAAATTACATGAAGAATCTTGCTAAAGGTGATTTAGGAGATTCATATAAATACGATAATCGTAAAGTAACTGATATGATTTCAACTCGTATTGGTCCATCGGCTCAATTAGGTGCTCAAGCACTATTATTAGGAACATTTATCGGATTAATCTTCGGTATCATAGCAGCACTAAAAAATAATACAATATTTGACTATGGTTCTACTGTTCTAGCAGTACTAGGTATCTCCATTCCGTCATTCGTTTTCGGGGCAATCTTACAGTATTACTTAGCAGTAAAATTACATTGGTTCCCGGTAGCATATTGGGAAAGCTTTAAATACACGATTCTACCGACAATTGCATTGTCAGTATTCGTAACAGCAACTGTAGCTCGTTTCTCAAGAACTGAGTTAATCGAAGTTATGAACTCAGAGTATATCGTAACAGCAAAAGCAAAAGGTATCTCTCAAGTAGGAGTAATCATTAAACATGCACTACGAAATGCATTAATCCCAGTAGTTACAATTTTAGGTCCAATGGCTGTAAACTTAATGACTGGTACATTAGTTATTGAAAATATGTTTGCTGTACCTGGACTAGGTTCTCAATTCGTTAACTCAATTGTAACAAATGATTACTCAGTAATTATGGGCACTACAATTTTCTACAGTGCATTATTACTAATCGTAATCTTCTTTGTAGATATTTTATACGGTGTAATTGATCCACGTATCCGTTTAGCAGGAGGTAAATAAATAATGAACAACAACACAGCTCAAAAAATTTCATCTGATTTATTCCAACCTGCAAACGTAGATTTGAATAATGCAGATAAAATTTCAAGACCTTCGGATTCTTTTTGGAAAGATGCTAGAAGACGTTTTAGAAAAAATAAAGGTGCAATGTTAGGATTTATTATCCTTGGTATCTTATTATTCTTTACATTGTTTGGTCCAATGATGAGTGGACACTCATATAAAGACCAAGACTTAAAAAGATCAAAATTACCACCAAAAATTGGTGTATTAGAAAATGTAAAATTCTTACCATTTGATGGAATTGATCAATATGGAAACGATGTATATAAAAACAAAAATATTAAAGAAAACTATTGGTTTGGTACAGATGATTTAGGTCGTGACCTATTCACAAGAACATGGGCTGGAGCTCGAGTATCAATCTTAATCGGTTTATTAGCAGCAGTAATTGATATGGTAATTGGTGTAGCTTTCGGTGGTATTTCAGGATTCTTTGGTGGCCGGACAGATACAATCATGCAGCGTATTGCTGAAGTCCTAATGGGTATTCCATATCTAATCGTAGTTATCTTATTCATCTTAGTATTTAAAAACCCAGGTATTCTTTCGATCGCTTTAGCGATGGTAATCACAGGTTGGGTAGGTATGTCCCGTATCGTACGTGGTCAAATGCTAAAACTAAAAAATCAAGAATTCGTATTAGCATCCAGAACTTTAGGTGCAACAAATACTCAATTAATTGCAAAACACTTAATTCCAAATATTATGGGTCCAATCATCGTAATGATGATGTTCACGATTCCAAGTGCAATCTTCTCTGAAGCATTCTTAAGCTTCATCGGTTTAGGTATTGCACCACCAAAAGCATCATTAGGTTCTTTAGTAAGTGATGGCTTCAAATCATTACAAACTTTCCCTCATATGATGATTATTCCAGCGGTTGTAATCAGCTTATTAATTTTAAGTTTCAACTTAATTGCTGACGGATTACGCGACGCTTTAGATCCAAAAATGAGTAAGTAATTTTGAAGGGAGAATGAACTATGAGTAAATTATTAGAAGTAAAAGATCTGTGTGTCTCCTTTTATACTCATGCTGGTGAAGTTCAAGCAGTACGCGGAGTTTCATTTGATCTTAAAAAAGGTGAGACATTAGCAATTGTAGGTGAATCTGGTTCAGGTAAATCAGTAACATCTAAAGCATTAATGGGGTTAATTCCAAACCCTCCAGGTAAAATTAAGAGCGGTGAAATCTTATTCGATGGAAAAGATTTAGCTAAATTATCAGAAAAAGAAATGCAAAATATTCGTGGAAAAGAAATTTCAATGATTTTCCAAGATCCTATGACTTCTTTAAATCCAGTATTAACGATTGGATATCAAATAACAGAAGGTCTAATAAAGCATCAAAAAATGAGTAAAACTGAGGCAAAGAAAATTGCTTTAGAATTAATAAATCTTGTTGGAATTCCAAATGCTGAAGCTCGTTTTAAACAATATCCACACCAATTCTCTGGCGGTATGAGACAACGTGTTGTTATTGCAATGGCGTTAGCATGTAATCCAAAATTATTAATCGCCGATGAGCCAACAACAGCTCTAGACGTTACAATTCAAGCTCAGATTCTTGAGTTAATGAAAGAAATTCAAAGAAAAACTGATTCAGCAATTATCTTTATTACACATGATTTAGGTGTAGTTGCGAATGTTGCAGATAAAGTTGCAGTTATGTATGCAGGTAGAGTAGTTGAAATGGGAACTGTAGACGATATTTTCTACAATCCAAAACATCCTTACACTTGGGGACTTTTAGCTTCAATGCCTGACTTAGATAATGAACAAGGAGCAGAATTAGTAGCAATTCCTGGTACACCACCGGATCTATTAAATCCTCCAAAAGGTGATGCGTTTGCACCACGTAATCCAAATGCTTTAAAAATTGACTTTGAAATGGAACCTCCTATGTTTAAAGTGTCTGAAACACACTATGCTGCAACATGGCTATTACATGAGGATGCTCCAAAAGTTGAACCACCTGAAGCCGTTAGGAAGCGTATTCAACGAATGAAGGAAGGTGAAGTAAATGTCAAATAAAGCAGAAAAATTAGTTGAAGTTAAAAATTTAAAACAATACTTTAATACAGGTAAAACAACAGTTAAAGCAATCGATGATGTTACATTTGACATTTTCCGTGGAGAAACTTTCGGTTTAGTAGGTGAATCAGGTTCTGGTAAATCTACAACTGGACGTTCGATCATTCGATTGTATGATGCAACTGATGGACAAGTAATTTTCGATGGTGAAGATGTACATGGTAAGAAAAGTCGTAAAGAGTTAAAGCAGTTTAACCGTCGTATGCAAATGATTTTCCAAGATCCATACGCTTCATTAAACCCGCGTATGAAAGTTGCAGATATCATTGCAGAAGGTATTGATATTCATGGCTTAGCTCGTAACAGAGAAGAGCGAATGAAAATGGTTTATGACTTACTTGAAACAGTAGGTTTAAATAAAGAGCACGCTAACCGTTTCCCACATGAATTCTCAGGTGGACAACGTCAACGTATCGGTATTGCGAGAGCACTTGCTGTCCAACCAGAATTTATTATCGCCGATGAGCCAATCTCAGCTCTTGACGTGTCAATTCAAGCTCAGGTTGTAAACTTAATGAGAAAGCTTCAAAAGGAAAAAGGTTTAACATATCTATTTATCGCCCATGATTTATCAATGGTTAAGTACATTAGTGACCGTATCGGTGTAATGTACCACGGTAAAATTGTTGAGCTTGCAGATAGTAATGAATTATATGAATACCCAATGCATCCTTACACAAAATCATTATTATCAGCAATTCCGCTTCCAGATCCTGATTATGAGCGCAATCGTAAACGTATCGTTTATGATTCAAAACAACACGATTATTCAAACGAACAACCAAAATTACGTGAAGTTCGTCCTGGACATTTCGTACTTTGCTCTGAAGCAGAATTTAAAAATTATCAACAAATGTATAAATAATAAATCAATCCTAGTGAGTTTATCGCTAGGATTTTTTTACTTGGATATAAGATTAGGCTAGAGGTTATGAGGAAGTAGAAAGGCAAATAGAAGAAGAAAAGTTACTCATGAGGGGTTCATGAGGAAGTAAAACAGAAAAAAGAAGTGTAGTGGTTCCTCATGAGAGGTTTATGAGGAAGTAAAACAGTCAAAAGAAGTGTAGTGGTTCCTCATAAGAGGTTCATGAGGAAGTAAAACAGTCAAAAGAAGTGTAGTGGTTCCTCATAAGAGGTTCATGAGGAAGTAAAACAGCAAAAAGAAGTGTAGTGGTTCCTCATGAGAGGTTCATGAGGAAGTAGAA
>Ga0268255_10000749_pt1 | contig 21149 bp, 18 predicted proteins | sample AgamicOrMarz_FD_200256 | JGI IMG/M metagenome (GOLD analysis project Ga0268255, IMG submission 200256) | Agave microbial communities from Guanajuato, Mexico - Or.Ma.rz (v2) (version 3) | ecosystem: Host-associated > Plants > Phyllosphere > Phylloplane/Leaf | place: Guanajuato, Mexico...
CATTTTCTGGGTGATAGGTTAAAACAATCACTTCGGAACTAAACTCGGTCATGATGTAAGCAAGGTTTTGGTGTGGATGGTAAGCAAGATGTCTTGGTCCACTGCCGCCTTTTAGTGGTAAGCGGCTAACCTCCTCAAGAGAGCCACCTTCGCCTATCTGATAGGTAATCAGACAATCGGTTCCTAACTCCACTACTGCAACGTACTTTTCATCTGGTGTTACACCTGCAAAATGGGTATGCGGTTTTTCTTGTCTAGGATCTGGTCCAGACCCCTCATGCTTCATAATTGAAACGGGGGGATTAATCGCACCCGTAGTTGGATTAAGTAAGTAGGATTCAACCGAGCCCTTGTGATAATTTGAACTGAATAAAAACTTTCGGTTTGAATCTAAACTAACATGACAAGGGGATGCTCCTGGTAATAGCTGTTTGTTAATCGGTGTTAATTCTCCTGAAGTTTTATTAATTGAATACGATGCGACACCGCCCTTGTCTCCCTCTTTCAATACTGCGTACAGATACTGATTGTCCTTACTAACGGTAACGTATGTAGGATTTTCTAAGTTTGCCACGGCATTGATATCCGTTATTTTTGCGGAATCAGTATCAAAAGAAAACGAGTAAACACCTTTACTGTCTCCTTTTGTGTAGGTTCCAATATAGCCAAGATATTTTGTCATGAATGAATTAGCTCCTTGTCTTAAAATTAGTTCCTTTCTATTTTAACAAAAGATGGGAAGATTATTTATTAAAAAGACTTTTGTAAAGATAGACAAATTAGAAGGGAAATAACGGGATATGCCGATGGAATTGCAAAAAATCGGTGGATGGGTAAACAGAGAGATAGTAGATGCATATGAAGTGTATGCTAGAACCTGCATTGAATTTGTTCGGGGACCGTGTGAAAAAATGGTGTACACATAATGAACCAATTGTTCCGGTTGAAGGTGGTCTTAACAGTTATCGGAAAAATATAACGAAATGTAATAAATTGTACAAAAAATATTGTAGAAACAATTTTGATAAATAGTAAAATAGTTATAGGGGTGATTCTCTATGTCTATTTTTTTATCTAAAAAACAAGCACGTGAGTTTTTAAATATTACTCGAACAACCATTTTGCGCTGGGAAGAACTGGGGCAAATTAAGGTTTATAAAACAAGCGGAGGTCACCGAAGGTACTTAAAAAGCGATTTAGAAAAGCTATTCGGCATGAATGATATGGAACCTGAGAGTAGAACAAAGTCTGGTTGTGTAATTTATACGAGGGTTTCTACAAAAAAGCAGGAGGTTGCGGGAAACTTGGATCGCCAAGTTGGGAGGCTCACTTCCTTTGCTATTGACAAAAGGATGTCCATTTCCCATGTGATCAAAGAAGTTGCCAGTGGAATAAATGAAAACCGGAAAGGAATAAAAAGTTTACTTTCCATTATCGATAAGGAACCGATTCATTATTTGGTTATTGAGAATAAAGATCGATTAACCCGATTTGGGTACAATTATTTAGAGACTTACTGCCAGTCCCATGGGGTTGAAATTATAACGATTGAACAACAAGAGAAGAAAGAATTAAATGAGGAGATGGTCGAAGACCTCATCTCGATTATGACATCATTTTCTGCCAGACTTTATGGAAGAAGAGGTTCTAAGAAAATGAAAAAGACGCTTTCAGAGTTAGAAAGGGAGGGTCAAGATGTCAAAAAAAGAGAATAATCAGGCGATTACTTATACGGGAGTTATTAGTAACCCTTCAGTAAATGAATCGATGATTTTGGACGAGCTCATGCGTAAATTTCAATCGGCTAAACGTTTTTTGCGGGAACGCCTCATTGATGGATTGAACCGAAAGAAAGCAGTAGCGAAAGCAAAGCCACTATTTCTGAATAACTCCCGCTATATGAGGGATGCTTTTCTTGAAGCGGAAGCTTCCATTTCCTCGCAGAAGGAATTGTTGCCTTTGTATGTGGAGCAATATAAAACAGCGATACAAAAAATAGAGAAGCAAATAAAAAAAATCCAAAAATCCACCAAATCCAATAAAAGAGACCTAATATTGTATAGGCAGTCCCGAATGAAAAAGTTAACAAAGAAAATGGACTATTATCACTATCACATCCAAAACGGCAGTGTTCCTAAGGTCGTTGATGGGACAAGGAAAAGGCTGATCCTTTTAAGTAAACATAAAATCACTAAACAAGAGTGGATCGATTCACGTACCAACGCCCTCTTTTCACGGGGTGAATCCTCAAAAGGCGGAAATGAAAATATCAAATTGCATTATCTACTAAACCGTTCAGTAGAAATGAAAGTTTTAAATCCGTTATCCTCAAATAAGAATGAACGATTATGCTTTGAAGTTCAATTCTCTGAAAAACACATCTTGACAATTATTTCCTACCTTTCAAGTGAACAAGCCTATAGTGTTCGAATCCTTCGAGAAAACGGGAAATACTACGTCCATTTAACTTTCAAGCAAAGATTAAAATCCTCTTATGATTTTTCAAATGGCTGTGCAGGCATCGATATCAATCCGGACAATTTAGCCGCTACCATCGTTCATCCAAACGGGAATTTCCGTATAAGTAAAGTATTTTGGATGAATGATGTCAACAGTGTTCGTGCCGGCAAACGTAATTGGATGATTGGGAATACCGTTACTTCTGTCATCGAGTGGGTGAAGTCGAATGGAATCGAAATAATAGCCATTGAAGATTTATATTTCAACAATGATTTAAGCAAAAATACAAAATTCAATCGCATGAGCAGTAACTTTGTCTATCGAAAGATTATAACCACTTTGATTACAAAATGCGTTAAAGAGGAAGTTTCTCTTGCACAAGTCCCGGCATACTATTCTTCATTAATCGGACGGGTCAAATATCAAAAAACGTACGGACTTTCGATTCATCAAAGTGCTGCCCTCGTATTAGCACGTCGAGCCATGGGTTTCAAAGAAAAAATTCCAAATCAAATGATGTCAGTCCTTTTTGCTAGGGAAGCAAAAAAGGGGCATCAGGTAAGTGATTTATTTAAACATTGGAAGAAAGTGCAAGCCTGGATTTCTGACCTAAAAGATAGTGCCTATCATCATGAGCTATATAGGAATTGGTATATCGATGACTTTATTCACTATGTGGCCATGCAAGAATAGTGAAAGTGAATGATTTTAAGCCCTTATTTTAGTGCGGACATTCTTTTGAATGTGAAAATTCCAATGGAAGGATTGCCGTAAGAGGATAAAGGTAGCTCAGGTAACTCCTGCCCTATGGTGTGCTCGAAAAGAGACCGAAAGACATAGGTGTTCGCAAGAAGGCTAAACCCTAGGCCAGCGAAGGGTTGGACAATTGTCTTAACTTGATAATCTAAGGCGAATGTTATGATTTAAAAGAGCTGGTTACCTATATGATTTCCACTATCCAAATGAAGTGAAGTCAACATCCTGTTGATCTAAAAGCATCTGTCCTTAGTGATGCCTTTTTTAATCGATCTTTCTTAGACCCTTCTGTAAAAGGTGAATTCCCACAGGGGCTTGTCCAAATTTTAAAAGAAGAAGGGATTATGCCAGTTATTGAAGAGGGAGATATGGAGATTATCAAGAATAATACCGTTGATATTCTGGGTGTTAAAAAGGTTTCAGAGAATAACGGTTTCTAAATATAGATTTTATAATTAGAAATATTAAATGTGAACATAAATCCTGACTATTATCTTTATTCTCATTTACTCTACAAGATGGTCGAATTTGGTCTGCAGCCGGATGACAATGAAAAGGGCTCTTGACCTTTTAGTTGTGGAAGGATTGCTTTATCGGAAGAGAGGGCATGGTACGTTTATTGTCCAATCGGCGATTAATAAAAGTAAGGTAAATGTTGCTACCAATCAATCTTTAGGATTATCAAACTTATTAAAGGATAAGAAGGTCACTAGTAAAGTGATAAAGTTTGAGGTACAATTTCCAACAGAAGAAGTTGCCATCCATCTTGCCATTGATGAGAAAACCCCGGTATATTATCTCATTCGTCTAAGATTGGTTGATGGAGAACCCTATGTCATGGAGAAAACATACTGCCTACTACACTTATTCCAGGTATTAAAGATGAGGTTCTTCAGGGCTCAGTTTATAAGTATATTGAAGAAGATTTAGGCTTAACGATGGCAGGGTCTCATCGAATTATTAGGGCGTGTAAATCTGAAAAATTAGATCAAGAACACTTAGAATGTCTTCCTGATGATCCCATTCTTGAGGTTGAGCATGTTGGTTTCTTGAATAATGGTGTTCCATTCGAGTACTCTTTTTCACGCCATCGATATGATAAATTTGAGGTAACTACTGTTAATCCTTTAAGATAATTGGAGGGAAAATAATGTTAGGTGCAATTGAAGCAGGAGGTACAAAGTTTGTTTGTGCAGTCGGAGATGAGTCCGGCAAGATTATTGAGCGAATCCAAATTCCTACTACGGTACCTGAAGAAACGATGCCAAGTGTTATCCAATTCTTTAAGAAATATCCGATTGAAGCTATTGGGATTGGTTCATTTGGGCCCATTGATGTAAATATTGAGAGTCCTACTTATGGCTGCATTACCTCTACACCAAAATTAGCATGGAAGGACTTCCCTTTTGTTCAAACGATCAAGGAGACCTTTTCAGTTCCAGTTGGTTTTAATACCGATGTGAATGCCGCAGCTTTTGGAGAAGCAACATTTGGTGCTGCTAAAGGATTAGACAGCTGTTTATATATCACCATTGGGACAGGAATTGGAGCAGGAGCAATTGTGCAGGGGAAATTGCTTCAAGGACTATCCCATCCAGAAATGGGTCATATTTTAGTTCGCCGCCATCCAAATGATAGCTATAATGGAAAATGCCCATACCATAATGATTGTTTCGAAGGACTCGCAGCGGGACCTGGGATTGAAGAACGCTGGGGTGAAAAGGGAAATCACTTGGTTGATCGTGAAGAAGTGTGGGAGCTGGAAGGCTATTATATTGCCCAAGCGCTTATGCAATATATTTTGATTCTGTCACCGAAAAAAATCATTCTCGGCGGCGGTGTTATGAATCAAAAACAAGTATTTTCACATATCTATAAATATTTGCCAGAGTTATTAAACGAGTATGTATCATTGCCGGAGCTTTCGGATTATATTGTTAGTCCTGGCTTAGGGGACCATGCTGGGATTACTGGATCACTCTTGTTGGCTTATCAAGCATTACAGAATGTAAACAGTAACTAAAATAGGGGGATGAATGATGGAACCATTATTTTTAAAGCCTGTCTTTAAAGAAAGAATTTGGGGAGGAGCTGCCTTAAAAAATCAGTTTGGCTACTCCGTTCCTTCTGATAAAACAGGGGAATGCTGGGCTATTTCAGCACATCCAAATGGACCTTCAATTGTTGAAAATGGACCTTTTGTAGGTGTTTCGTTGGACAAGCTTTGGAAGGAACAACCTGAACTTTTCGGAAACCCAAAAGAGGAAGTTTTTCCACTATTAACGAAAATTTTAGATGCAAATATGGATTTATCAGTCCAAGTTCATCCTGATGATTCTTTTGCAAAGGAATATGAAAATGGAGAACTTGGGAAAACCGAATGCTGGTATATCATTGATTGTAAAGAAGATGCAGATATGATATTCGGTCATAATGCGAAAACAAAAGAGGAATTAATTCAGCAGATTAATGATGGAAAATGGAATGAATTACTTCGAAGAGTAAAAATTCAACCTGGTGATTTTTTCTATGTACCAAGTGGAACTATCCATGCCCTATGTGAAGGTACCCTTGTATTAGAAACACAGCAAAGTTCTGATACAACCTACCGGGTTTATGATTATGACCGCAAGGATGACCAAGGGAATTTGCGTGATCTTCATTTAGATAAAGCCATAGAAGTGACGACTGTTCCGCATCAAGTTACTGGAAGTAAGCCTTCTGTTGAGTTAAAGGGGAATGTAGAGATTACTACATTTGTAGAATCTGACTTTTTTACTGTTTATAAGTGGGATGTAAGTGGTAATTCTTCATTTTCATATAACGATCAATACTTATTATTTAGCGTCATCAAAGGTGAAGGTTCATTGTTCCATAATGGAGAGAAGTATTCATTAAATAAAGGGACACATTTCATTATTCCTTTTGGACTGGGGGAATTTTCCATTGATGGAGAATGTCAGCTTATTGTTTCCCATCCATAACAGGAGGAGGCGCAGGGCAAGTGCCAAAGAAACAGATCTAAGCATGAAGATAATATGTTAAATTAAATAAATGATGAAATGGGGAGAAGGATAAATGGGATATGAAGCAGCAGAAAATCGCTACAAATCTATGAAATATAATCGCAGCGGACGATCAGGGGTATTTTTACCAGCCATTTCCTTAGGGCTTTGGCATAATTTTGGCGGTGTCGACACCTATGAAAATGGACGGGCCATGCTGAGAAGGGCGTTTGATTTAGGGATTACACATTTTGATTTGGCCAACAATTATGGCCCGCCAGCGGGGTCAGCTGAAGAAATGTTCGGTAGAATCTTAAAGACTGACTTCGCTCCATATCGTGATGAAATGATTATTTCTACAAAAGCAGGTTACTACATGTGGCCAGGACCATATGGGGATTGGGGCTCAAGAAAATACTTGATATCAAGTCTAGATCAAAGTCTAAAACGAATGGGACTCGATTATGTGGATATTTTCTATTCACACCGGCCAGATCCTAATACACCGCTAGAGGAAACGATTGGAGCATTAGACTCAATCGTTCGTCAGGGTAAAGCATTATATGTTGGAATTTCTAACTACAGTGCGGAACAAACAGCAGAAGCAATCAAAATCTTGAATGAGTTAGGGACACCGTTGTTAATCCATCAACCCAAATATTCGATGTTTAACCGCTGGATTGAGGACGGATTGCAGGATGTATTACAGGAAAATGGGGTAGGTTCGATTGCTTTTAGTCCGTTAGCACAAGGCTTATTAACCAATAAGTACCTAACTGGTATTCCAGCTGATTCTCGTGCAGCAAAGCCAACAGGGTTCTTGAGTGAAGAGCATGTTACAGCTGATGTTATTGAGCGCGTTCAAAAGTTAAATGAAATTGCAGTTGAACGTGGTCAAAGCCTTTCACAAATGGCGTTAGCATGGGTTTTACGTGGTGGAAGGGTTACTTCTGTCCTCATAGGTGCAAGCAAAGTAAGCCAGATTGAGGAAAATGTGGCTGCATTGAATAACCTTGAATTTTCAGAGGAAGAATTAGCGAGGATTGAGGATATTCTTAATAGTTAAGGAAAAAGGATGAGTGGTTGCTCATCCTTTTTTATAATGTTTTTAACAAAATAAGTTAATTCGCAATACTTAGTTTATTGAATACACAAACAAAGGATGACCTGCTATAATGAATCCAATAGTAAAGTAAGTAAGAGGCACCTTACGAATACTAGAAGCAGATAAGCTAAAACAGTAGAAATGGTCCTAGGAATATGAATCATCAGGAGGAAATGTTAAATGAAAAAAAATATGTTTATGATTGGAAATGCGCACCTAGATCCCGTTTGGCTTTGGCGTTGGCAGGAAGGATTTCAAGCAGTAAAGGCGACATTTCGTTCAGCACTCGATCGTTTGAAAGAATATGAGAATTTTATTTTTACGTCCAGTTCTGCTGCTTATTATGACTGGATTGAAAAAAATGAACCTACTATGTTTGAAGAAATCAAGGAACGAATTCTAGAAGGCAGATGGGTAATCTGTGGCGGATGGTGGATTCAACCAGATTGCAATATTCCGAGTGGTGAATCATTTGTCCGGCAAGGATTGATTGGTCAAAATTATTTTAAAGAAAAGTTCGGTGTGACAGCAAAGGTTGGCTACAATGTTGACAGCTTTGGGCATAATGGAATGCTTCCGCAAATATTAAAGAAATCCGGGATGGATTCCTATGTATTTATGAGACCAGGTCCAGAAGAAAAGGGGCTTCCAGGCCGATTGTTTTTGTGGGAATCTAAGGATGGTTCGCGTGTAAAAGCCTTTCGTATTCCTTTTGAGTATTGTACCTTTGACCACCTTGAAAACCATATTATGCATTGCAAAACAGAACTGAAACATTCATTTAATAACATAATGTGCTTTTACGGTGTTGGTAATCACGGTGGTGGACCGACCAAGGAAAATATTGAAATTATTGAAAAGTTAAATGGGTCAGTAGAAGATACAAATCTTATCTTCAGTTCACCGAATGAATTTTTCGAACATGTGGACAGTCTTAAGGATATGTTGCCTGTTGTCCATGATGACCTGCTTCACCATGCAGTTGGTTGTTATTCTGTTCATTCGGAAGTGAAGAAACTAAATAGATATTCTGAAAATCTCACGTTAATGGCTGAAAAGTTTTCTTCCATTGCGAACTGGACAACCGGACAAGTATACCCAGAAGATATAGATCAAGCCTGGAAGGGAATTTTATTTAATCAGTTTCATGATATTTTAGCTGGAACGAGCATTGAATCAGCGTATGAGGATGCAAGAGATTTATATGGAGAGTCAATCAGTATTGCTTCAAGAAATATGAATTACGCCTTACAATCCTTAAGTTGGAATATAGATATTGAAGAAGAAAAGTCCATGAAGCCAATCGTTATTTTTAATCCACATTCATGGCCGGTAAAAGTAAATGTTGAAATTGAGGATGGGTTGTTTGTAAATTATTTACTCCCAGAAGAGTTCATCATCGAAGATGTAAAGGGGAATGAAATACCTTTCCAAATCGTAGACCCTATAGCAAAAATTCCGAATCGAAAAAGAGTTGTATTTTTAGCAGAGCTGCCGCCATTAGGATATAGCACGTATAAACTTCGTGCAGTCAAGTCTGTAAAAGAATTTGAAACGATAAAAGTTACTGATTATGAAATTGAAAACGATTACTTCAGACTTGTGATTGATAAAGATTCAGGTGGTATTAGCAGCTTATTTGATAAAGTGAAGCAAATTGAAGTGTTCAAAACCGACGCAGCTATTCCTGTTGTCATGAATGATTCATTCGATACTTGGGGACATGGGACGTTACGCTTTGATGAGATTGCAGGCGTATTTAAGCCAGTTCGAATTAAGAAGCTAGAAGAAGGACCTGTAAGAGGCGTTATTCGGGTAACTTCTAAGTTTCAAGCATCAACAATTGTTCAAGATTTTATTATGTATAAGCAATCTAATAAGATTGAAGTCAATGTGAAAGTAAACTGGCAAGAAAGCTATCAAACATTAAAATTAAAGTTTCCTGTGAGCTTTAATCAAAGGAATACCACCTATGAGATTCCATTTGGGCATACTTCTCGTGAGTCGGATGGGAACGAAAAACCAATGCAAAACTGGATTGATGTAACGGGGACAATTAGTAAACAAAGGGAAGATATTTACGGCTTAAGTATTTTAAATGATGGAAAATATGGGGTCGATGTAAAAGGTAATACGATCAACTTAACGGTTTTAAGAAGCCCAATCTATGCGCACCATACTCCATTTATCCCTGACGAGGATGAGGATTATCCGATTATTGATCAAGGAATTCAGACTTTTACGTATCAATTGTTACCGCATGAAAACAGTTGGGAAGAAGCTGAAACTGTCAAGCATGCCCTAGAATTAAATCAAAAACCGCAAGTGATTGTTGAAACATACCATAAGGGTTCATTGCCACAAGAAGATTCTTTTATTTTCATAAATCAGCCAAACATTATTCTTTCTGCCCTAAAGAAAGCGGAGAATCATGATGACCTCGTTATTCGTCTATTTGAAATGAATAACACAGAAACGGTTGCAAAAGTCGACTTAAAAAATTGGGGCCGAACCATGGAACTGCACTTTGGACCATTGGAAATCAAAACCTTATGCATTCCGAAGAATCCCGAAGAGCCAATTTATGAAACCAATTTAATTGAAAATCTCGATCAAGCCATGGTTACAGTATGAAACATTACTTGGGAATTGACTTAGGAACCTCATCACTTAAAGTTGTTGTGGTAAACCAATGGGGTGTGATCTTAAATAGTGCAACAATGTCTTATGATGTTCACACACCTCAGGATGGGTGGATTGAACAAAATACTGCCCAATGGCTAAATGCACTGAGAAAGGCATTAGCGGATTTGGGTAGAATGAATTCACAAATTCTGAAAGAAATAAGTGCAATCTCTGTAACAGGGCAAATGCATGGAATTGTTCCTGTTGATAAAGATGGGAATGCACTGCATCATGCGATTATTTGGTCTGACAGAAGAAATGAAGAGGAGTTAGCAACACTAAAAAGTGAACTTAGTAACGACGAATGGGTTGCTATAACTGGAAACCGTCCGAATATTAGTTTCACACTCGGGAAAATTATGTGGTTTCAGAAACAATTTCCTGACTTATATGAAAAGACATATAAGTTTTTACTCCCGAAGGATTTTCTTCGTATGAAGCTGACAGATACGTTTGAAACTGATTATTCTGATGCATCGGCAACACTTCTTATGGATTTACCAACATTGCAATGGTCCCAAAAAATCATTAGAACTTTTCAAATTGATGAAACCAAGCTTCCAAAAATTAAATCATCAACAGCCCTTATAGGTTCTATCACTAGAAAAGGGGCAGGAGTATTTGGGCTTTCTGAAGGGATACCTGTGATTTGTGGGTGTGGTGATGCCCAAGCACAGGCTTTAGGAAATGGGATTATAAACTCAAAAGATTGGTTATGCACCATCGGGACGAGTGGTCAGCTTTTTGTGAGTACTGACGAACCAGGTATTGTAAGTAACGGAACGCTCCATTCCTTTGCTCACGCTGCTCCAGGGAAATGGGTATTAATGGGCGCGACCTTGTCTGCTGGAATGTCATTTAAATGGTTAGCAGAATCCATCTTTACTAAGGATATTGAAATAAAAGACTTGTTAGATCTAGCAAGTACGGCTAATCCGGGAGCTAAAAAATTACTTTTTCTGCCGTATCTCTTTGGTGAGCGCTCACCATACATGGATGAAAAAGCTAAGGGTACATTTATTGGCTTTACGAATGAGCATACAAAGGCCGAAATGGCCAGGGCTGTGGTTGAAGGCGTTCTCTATTCTTTATATCAATCATTTAAAATAGTTGAAAATACAATTGGACATAAATGTGAGCACATCCTGTTAACAGGGGGGGCGGCACAACATGACCTGTGGGTGACGACGGCAGCCAATATATTTAATGTTCCAGTAGTTAGAAATAGAAATAGGGGTGGCGGCGCTTACGGTGCGGCTATGTTGGCAGCGGTAGGAAATGGTGATTTTAACAATCTGGAGGAGGTTTCAGAAGGTTGGGGCTTGCATCAATACGAGAAGGTTTATCACCCCAATCAAACCTTGCATGAAGATTACGAAAAATTATTTCACGTATTTGCAACAGCTTATGATTCTTTAAAAGAGATATTTCACCAATTACATGATTGTGAGGTCTGTAAGTAATATTTGAAAAAAGCAATTAGTAATGAGAACATGGATTTAGCCATCCAAAATAAATTGACTGGGGGAAACGGTTTAATGGACGCTAAAATAGTTGAAATGGGCAGAGAAAAGGCCGAAAAAATTTTATTGCAAAACGGAGGAGAGCTTGGTCTTCTCGGATCGAGTACAGCCTACCAACAAGTCTGGGCAAGAGATAGTATGATCTGTGGACTTGGTCTTTTAGCTTGTAGTAGTGAAGATGGGCCAACGATTCATCGCAGATCACTGGAAACATTAGGACAGTTTCAAAGTGAACTGGGGAAGATTCCCCATAATGTTGGTTTTCCCAACGTATTGGATCCCGCGTTAATCGCACATGGTGGAAAACTTGAAGATGATGGTGAAATGGGACAAGCTGTGGAAGATTCCATCCATGCTGGTTGTGTTGATGGGAACATTTGGTATATCATTGGTCATTATGCGTATTATCAGCAAACAAATGATAAAGATTTTTTACGAAAATGGTGGGGGAATATAGAAAAAGCACTGCTTTGGCTGCGATATCAAGATTCAAATGAGTGTGGCTTATTGGAGGTTCATGAGGCAATGGACTGGGCAGACTTGTTTGCAAACCGCTATAATGTTCTTTTCGATAATGTTTTATATGCAGCGGCATGGAAGTGTATGGGGCATATGGCAGATGAGTTAAACATTCCTTCTAGCCATTACTTTGAAAATGCTGCGGATGTTAAGAAAAAAATTAATATTCTACTATGGATTACTCCGGATAATCAGGAAAAGATGGACTGGGTTAAAAAAGAGCGCAAAGAATGGATTTATCCGATCAAGCGTGTTGAAACGGAATTGGTGGAACGACCATTTTATTTACCGTATATGGGGTTCCGTGATTATGCAGACCGATTTGATACACTCGCTAATTTACTGGCAATAGTCTTTGGAATTGCTGATGAAGAACAAGCAAATAAAATCTTGGATTATATCCATGGCTGCGGTATCAATGAGCCTTATCCGGTTCAAGCCTTGTATCCTGCCATTCGCGAAGGTGAAAAGGATTGGCGTGACTATTATCGCGTTCGAAATCTTAATTTGCCGCACCATTATCATAATGGAGGCGCATGGCCATTTATTGGGGGATTCTATGTTACCGCATTAATTCAAGCCAAAAGGTTTGATGAAGCCAACTATCAATTAGAGAAATTGGCAAATATGAATAAAGCAGGTAAGAAAAATGAGTGGGAATTTAACGAATGGTTCCATGGCCAATCAGGAAGACCTATGGGGTATGCAGGCCAATCATGGTCAGCAGCCATGTATCTGTTCGCGGAGAATGCTGTTAAAAATCAAAAGGTAAATATTTTTAATAATGATCACCAATGGGTAACCTATTAAACTTTCCTACATTTTAAAAGGATGATTATGAATGAATACTAAGGGAATAAAAGGGTTTATATATCGGATAACAGAACTCGTTGCGCAATTTGCCTACCTCCAATTGTTATGGATCGTCTTCACAATTATAGGGTTGGGGATATTTGGTATCTTTCCCTCAACGGCAGCCATGTTTTCCGTGGTTAGAAAATGGGTAATGGGAGTAGAGGATGCACCCGTTTTTAAAACATTTTGGCAAACATATAAAACCGAATTTATAAGGGTAAATGGGCTCGGTTTAATTTTTGTTGCGATAGGATGGTTATTATATGTAGACTTCCATTTCTTTACCATAGGTGATTCGATTGGCAGCTCTATATTGAAAATGGTGACAATCTTGATAACCTATTTCTTTATTACTACTGCTATTTATTTTTTTCCGATTTTTGTTCATTTTCAATATCGTTTTTTTGACTATTTAAAATATAGCTTTTTATATAGTGTTTCTTCACCATTAAGGACAGCAGGTATTTTTATCATTACTTGCGCCATATATTTCTTGCTATTAAAGGTACCTTCCCTTTTTCTGATCTTTAGCGGGAGTATTATTAGTTATATTTGGATGTGGTATGTGTACGTGACGATTACTAAAACCCAGGTAACGAAAAAGGGGTGAGTAAGTAGAATTGCTTTCGTTGTTTCTTACATCTATCACAAAAAAAAGAATTGTTTGACAATGATAGGAATAGGCATTAAAATCTAGCTAAGAAGTAAATTTCTCCTCAAAAATGGGAACGTTCCTATTTTGAGGGTTCTAGTTCAATAGTTTATAGTTTTTATAAACACTATTTAAAATTTTTTTGCATGAGATGTAAACGGTTTCGATTTTCCTAGTATTATTAATAGTCAGTTAACTTCGCTTGTAAAATTAAGTAAGATATGTTGTTTTTCATTGTGCAATGGTGATTATTGGGAGAGAGGCGGTTCCGCCTCTACTTTTCAATAAATGGTAACTGTAGTTAAGGTATGGGCTTAGATTATTAAGGGATTTTTTACTACACGTTTTGGTTTTGTGGGAACGTTCCTACATAAAAGAGATATCTCATAGAAGAGAGGAGGAGAATAAAGTGAATCCAACGATTATAGATGTTGCTAAACTAGCAAATACATCAAAAAGTACCGTTTCTCGTTATTTAAATGGACTACCAGTAAAGAAAAAAACGGAAGAAGCATTAAAAAAGGCCATAAAGGAATTAAATTACCACCGCAATGAAAATGCCAGAAGATTGGTTGTCAGTAAGACCCAGACCATTGGAATTGTGGTTGACAGTATTTCCAATATGTTTTACTCGTCCATTTTTAAAGGGATTGAAGAAATTGCTAAGGAAAAGGGCTTTAATTGTGTGTTCTACAGTATGACTTCCAATAGATATAAGGAGTCTTATTTTCAAAACTTAGTTTTTGAAGGTCATGTGGATGGAATCATATTAATTAGTTTCGTCAAAAGAGATAAAAAAGATCTTTTGGAAATAGCAAATGCGGGAATTCCTTCTGTCGTTTTTGGTGATTCTGCTGGAGTTTCGGATTTAGTTTCAGTGGATGTTGATAATTATTTAGGGATATCAGAGCTTGTTCGTTATCTCAACCGAATTGGTCACCAAAAAATTGCGTATATTTCCGGGCCTTCAGATGCAGCTGCAACAGAGTGCCGTTTAGCCGGATACCTCGAAACGATGGAACAATTGGGATTAACTGTTAATCCAGAGTGGGTGGTTCCAACCAATTGGTCAAATGAGGATGGATATAAGGCCATGAATCATTTATTAACGATTGGAGATTTCACTGCTGTTTTAGCTTCTAATGATGAAACGGCTATTGGAGCATTAAGAGCAGTCCAGGAACGAGGCTATAACGTTCCGACTGACATATCGATTACGGGTTTTGACGATATCACGTTAGCAAGCTGGACCTACCCGCCTTTAACAACCGTAAAACAGCCATTTTTTGAAATGGGTAAAAAAGCAGCATCTGAATTATTTAAGAGGATGGAAAACGCTGAGGAATATACATCAGAACGCCATCTGTTAAAGCCAGAACTGATTATCCGTGATTCTTGTAGAAAAATAACTGAACCGGTAATGAAATAAAAGTTACCCATAAAGAAATCCATCAATTTAGCACAAACTAGATTGATAGATTTTGTACATAGGGTATGAACATACTCACTTATTAATCTTATCGGTTCAATGCTGGAACAAAAAAGTTTAAAAGGCTGTGAAAAAATGAAGAAATCTTCTATAAACAAATCCAAATATGGTTTTTATTTTGTAGTTCCGTTTTTCGTTTCATTTTTTGTTTTTGGCTTAGCTCCAATCATTTACTCCCTTTATTTAAGTTTTACGAAGTGGGATGGTTTCTCTGATCCTGTGTTCGTCGGTTTGGCAAATTATTCACGATTAATCCATGATACTTTTTTTTATAAGGCAATTGGCAATACACTAATTATCTGGGTTTTATCGATTATTCCACAATTGATTCTTGCTTTGGCATTAGCAATGATCCTAAATGAAAAATTTATTAAGGGAAAGCATTTCTTTCGAGCGGTTTACTATTTTCCAAATATCATAACACCTGTAACACTTGGAGTATTGTTTAGTTTAATGTTCGATTGGCAAACAGGAAGTGTTAATAAACTTTTAATGAGCATTGGGCTAATTGATGACCCGGTAAACTGGTTTAATAGTCCCTGGCTATCGAGAATTATTGTAGCAGCAGTAATTATGTGGCAATACTTTGGTTTCAACATGTTAGTTTTTATTGCCGGACTTCAATCGATACCAGAGGAGTTATATGAAGCCGCTGAAGTAGATGGAGCATCGAAATTTACAATCGCTACTAAGATCACCTTACCATTATTAAAACCGGTCTTGTTATTTACCTTTATAACTTCAATTATCGGTGGCTTGCAATTATTTGACGCACCATTAATGCTAGGGAATGGTCCTGATAACTCAACGCTGACAATGGTTATGTATCTATATCAAACAGCATTCAAAAACTTTGATTATAGTTACGGGGCAGCAATTGCCTATGCAATTTTCATTATAATCTTAATTTTCTCGTTAATTTCTATTAAGTTTTCAAAAATGAATAAAGTTGAACAATAAAATAAGAAAAGCGCGCTTCCTTTGCGCGGCGTATGGACTGGAGCCCTTTGGCGAGGAAATGAAAGGAGATCCTTTATGAAAGCTACTAATGGTATTGTGGATAATAATATTTCCGTTCAAAAAGTTAAAACGAAAAAAGAGATAAGTATTAGTAAATCCTTAGGTAAATTCGCTGTATATTTCTTCTTGCTTCTAGTCGCAATCACGTGTCTGTTACCCTTCTATAGTATGATGGTCACTTCGACGCATGCGAATTCAGATATTGCACGGAAACTGCTCCTTCTTCCAGGTTCTGAGTTTATCGAAAACTATCATCGTTTGATGGATACAGTTCCAATTTGGAGGGGCTTTGCTAATACGCTATTCATAACGATTACTTCAACAGCATTAAATTTATACTTCTCGGCACTAGCTGGTTATGGCTTTTCAAAATTTGATTATAAAGGGAAAAACATTCTTTTCCTTGCTGTACTAGGAACAATGATGATTCCAGGGCAATTAGGAATTATCGGCTTTTTTAAGCTTATGGACTCATTCCATATGTTAAATACGTATTGGCCGCTTATCCTTCCATCCATTTCAAACGCATTTGGAATCTTCTTTATGAAACAAATGTGTGATTCTAGTATTCCGACAGAAATTCTCGAATCAGGTAGGATTGATGGGTGTGGTGAAATAAAAATATTCCATCGTTTAGTGCTTCCATTGCTCATGCCGGCTGTAGCAACACTAGGAATCTTTTCTTTTATTGGAAAGTGGAATGATTTCTTAACACCAATGATTATTCTTTTTGATAATGAGCTGCAAACATTACCTGTAATGATTGCCAGTGTTAAGTCCCAGTTCTCAACTGACTTTGGAGCCATGTATGTGGGGATTGTCATTTCTGTTATACCAATCTTAATCTTTTTCTCGATCGTGTCTAAGAAAATTATAAGCGGTGTTACTGCGGGGGCATTAAAAGGATAATTATTTCACCCTTGTTGGAGGTGTTGTCAAGAAAAAACCTCATTTCAAATACATCCTTCAGTGAAGGAGTAACTCCCCCACTGAAGAAAGACTTCACTTATCACTCTTAGGTGTAAAAGAATTGACGGTCTTAGTCACCCAAAGAGAACGATAAGAAAAACAATAGACCTTCATTATATCAAAAAAAGGAGCTGTATATCTATATGAAAAAGTGGCTTTCTATCTTATTTGCTTCTGTCCTTGTTCTATCATTATTTGCAGGCTGTTCGAAAAATGATGAGACTGCATCAAGTAGTTCTAAAAAAGGTAATGACAATAAAGTTGAAGGTAAATTAACAATTTGGACATTCTTCGGTCAAGTCGAAGACATGGCAAAAGAGTTTGAAAAGAAATACCCGGATGCTGATGTTGAAGTGAAAGTCTTCCCTGGGGATCAATACCAAACGAAACTTTTAAACGTACTTCAATCAGGCAGAGATGTCCCAGATATCTTTGACTTAGAAAGAGGGTATATTGACAAGTTTATCAATTCTAAGTTTGCAACAAACCTTTCAGATATGGGTGCGGAAGACCTTGTGAAAGATTATGTTCCATATGTACAAGCGTTAGGCAGAGATTCTAAGGGTGATGTAAAGGCTATTTCTGATCACTCATCACCAGGTGCTTTCTGGTACATCAAAGAAAATGCAAAGAAATACTTAGGAACAGATGATCCGGAAAAAATCAGTCAAATGGTTGATTCGTATGACAAAATTATTGAATTAGGTAAGAAAGTTAATAAAGACAGCAACGGAAAAGTTCACTTAATTTCCCATTTTGGCGATGTCTATAACATCGAAGCATATAATACTAAACCATGGGTTAAAGATGGAAAATTAACAATCGATCCCGCTTGGAAGAAAAATTATGAAATTCAACAGGAAATTTTTAATAATGATGTGGACGCGAAATTAGAATTTTTCTCGGCTGGATGGGGAAATGCCATTAATGACGGTAGTGTTGTTTTAACAGCAATGCCTGCTTGGGCAAGCTTCATGGTAGATAACAAAAATGATAAGGCAAAAGATAAGTTTGGTGTGGCTAGAACTCCAAAAGGATTTTACATGGGTGGCACATACCGTTCCATTTATGAAAAGTCGCCTAATAAAGACTTAGCTTATAAATTTATCGAGTTTATTGCGAGCAAAGAATGGCAGCAGCATAATCTAGAACTTACAGGAAATATGCCTGGACTTTTAACAGTATATGAAGACAACTTAGAAACTTATAAATCTCCAATGTTTGGTGATCAAAATGTTTTAAAGCCATATTACGATACGGTAAAAGATATTCCAGACTATAAGTCAGATAAATATGGCGAAGAAATGTTAAGCAAATGGAGAAAAGTAGCTGGTCAGGGAATAAAAAATAATGAAGATATTAATAGTGTCATTAAGAAATTCAAGAAAGAAGTTAAGAACACATTCCCAGAACTTATGGTAGATTAATAGTTTGTTGTTTAGAAGAGGATGACTTAAAAATGAAACGGCAGCCCCTGCCGCTCCCCGTGTTGAAAAAGCGAAATGGAGCGGTTCCGGGAGGGGGCGTATTCTTTTGAGTCATCCTTTATCTTTGGAGGGATCAGCGCCTGTGAGTAGTATACATGAGGAAATAAATAAAATTCGCATCATCGATGGACATGAACACATTGATCCGATGGAAATACGAAAAAAGAATAAAGTAGATTTCTTTGGTCTACTTCATTATTTAGAATCAGACTTAATCACTGCAGGAATGCAACGTGGAATACTAAGCGGAAATTCAAAATTAAATGTGGAAGAAAAAGCGGAGCAATTTCTCCTTTATTATCAAAAAACGAAAAATACAACCTATGCACGGTTATTAAACACAGCGGTACATGATTTATTTGGAATGGATGACTGGTCTGTTAATGGAATATTAGCTTTAAATGAAAAGGTTTTAGCAGCAACAAATGATGTTACATGGTATCAGAAGGTTTTAAACGAAAAGTCGGGAATTGATTTAGCGATTACCTTACCTTTTACAACGAACGTTGATTTTTCCCTTTTTCGTCCCGTCATGTTTTTGGACTATGCTTTTAATTTGAGAACTGTTAAGGACGTGCAGGTCATTGAAAGACATTCTGGTGAGAATGTCCATTCATTCCAGGATTATCTTAATGCTGTTGATGCCTTGTTAAAGAAATTTGTTGAAGAAGGAATGGTGGCTGTTAAGTTAGGCCATGCCTATTGGAGGACGCTAAAAACGACAAAAACAACCTTTTATGAAGCTGAAAAGTGCTTTAATACACTACTTTCTTCTATTATATATGAACCAATGTCGCAAAAAGAATCGGTCGTTTTACAAGATTACTTAATTCATCACATTATCCAATGCTCGATTAAATATGAATTACCAATTCAGATTCATACAGGACACCATGAAACTAGTGTTTCGGGTAACGGCAATATTATTACAAACTCGAAGGTAACGGATCTGGTTCCACTTTTGGCTGCATATCCTGAGGCTAATTTTGTCCTTTTACATTGCGGTATCCCATACCACCAAGAATATTTGAGTATTGTAAAAAATTACCCGAATGTTTATGCAGATTTTACTTGGGTGTATGCGATATCTCCAACGATTGCCAAGCAAATTCTGCATCAAATGATTGAAATGGTTCCCCAAAATAAGATTTTCGGATTTGGTGGAGATTACAATTTTATTGAAGGGACTTATGCCCATCAAAAGCTTGCACGTAAAATCGTTGGTGATGTCTTAGTAGAAAAAGTGCAAGACCAAATGTTAACAGAAAAAGAAGCAGTAGAGTTTGCCGGGCGAATTTTCAGAGATAACTTGATTGAACTTTACAGACTAGAGGTGTGATTGCATTGGGTACATTTATTAACCTAAGTAATGTCGAGAAGAAACAACCCGGAATTCAGGTCTATTCTTCGGAACGAAAAAGTGAAAATGCTTTTCTTAGACTTGACTCACTTCTTACTATTTATAATGAGGAAACGAATGTAGAAAAGATTCATTTTGATCAAATTGTAGAATTAGATGGCGGTTACCACATTTCGGGCAGTGGAGATTACTTCTCTGTGGAATCGGAATGGCAGCATGTTAATGCAGGATGCAGTTTTATCCAAGTGAATCTGACTGTTTCCTACAATAAAGAAATACCCGGAAATTACGGATTTCAATTTAATACAGAATTAGCAGGGAGCGGAAAGCCGACCTGGATGATTCCCGGAGCTTTTTATAAAGAAAATCGCTTTGAGCACAATACTCGGAAATACCCTAGATATGATTACCGGGATGGCAAACATGATGAGATGGTCTCGGATCATTGGTCGTTCCGTTCAGATCGTGCGGCCCTCCCAGCTATTTTCGCATGGAATGATGAAATGTGTGGAGCACTTTGCGTGGAGGAAATGAGTCAAATCGGGCTAACTAGCCTTGGTTTCCGAGGAAATGAATCAACCACTTCGATTTGGGTTAACTTTCCATATAAGGAGGAACCGGTCACATTTGTTGGTGAACCGATTCCTGAGCCAAAAGATATATCATTATACACATTTAAACCAGGCGAAACGGTTCAATTACAATTAAAAATCTATACGTCCTCACCAGATTTACATTCATATGATCCATTTGTCCGTGAAATGTATAGGCAGCATCAACAAGAGTATTCCTTAAATCCTTGGATGGGTCTTGATGAGGCGGCTGGATTAACAGCGCATGGATTATATCGTTGGCACTATATGCCTGAGCATAGCATTCTAGCAGAAACGGCAGCTTTTGACCGTGAGTTTAACAATAATGTAAAAGGAATGGGTGACCGACCCCATATGCATGTTGGCTGGGTCAGTGGCGCACCATATTCTTACGCATTGCTAACTTACGGAAGAAAAAAAGGTCTCAAACAGTATGTTGATGCCGCCATTGATGTTATGAACAATATCGCATCGGCGCTTGCCCCGAGTGGAACATTTTGGGCTTCATGGGTCCTTGGAAAGGGCTGGGGAACTGGTTGGAATCCAAAGAATACCTGGCTGCAAGCAAGAACAATCTCTGAAGCAACTCTGTTTTTGGTTCGTGCACTAGCATTTGAAAAGGAAGCAGGGATAACCCATCCGGATTGGGAAAAAGCTGTCCGCTCAAATTT
>Ga0268255_10000760_pt1 | contig 20959 bp, 23 predicted proteins | sample AgamicOrMarz_FD_200256 | JGI IMG/M metagenome (GOLD analysis project Ga0268255, IMG submission 200256) | Agave microbial communities from Guanajuato, Mexico - Or.Ma.rz (v2) (version 3) | ecosystem: Host-associated > Plants > Phyllosphere > Phylloplane/Leaf | place: Guanajuato, Mexico...
CAGCAAACAGGGTTCCCACAAGGCACGGGTGGGTTGCCACAAATGATGGGTGGCCAGCAAACTGGTTTTCCACAAGGCATGAGCGGCTCCCAGCAAAGTGGACAAAAACCACCAACGAAACCAACATCGTTTGGCCAGAGGAAAGAAAAGAAATAACTACTAACATCTAGTATTTGTTGAGGTCGAACTGTCCCATCATTGGAGGGACAGTTTTCTTTTAACTTGATTTATTACCCCATTTTCCCGACAATAGTGTTAAAAATACATAGGAGTGTGTGTAGCAAAGATGGAGAACAAACTGTATTATCAGGACCCATACCTACAAGCCTTTACAGCAAAGGTGGTAAAGCAAGAACAAAATGACGCTGGCAACTGGTACGTTGTATTAAATCAAACCGCCTTTTATCCAACTGGAGGAGGGCAACCACACGACCTGGGAACAATTGCTGATAACGCGGTAATAAATGTTGAAGAAATCGATGGGGAAATTCGTCATTACCTTGAAGGTCCATTAGATGATATAAGGAAGGATGTCACAGGGAAGATCGAATGGGAAAGGCGCTTGGATCATATGCAGCAGCATGCAGGACAGCATATTTTATCTGCGGCGTTTGACCATTTATTTGGGTACAAAACGATCGGGTTCCATTTAGGTTCAGAACTGCTCACGATAGATTTAGAGACGGATAATCTTAGCCAGCAACATGTCCAGCAGGCCGAGGAACTTGCTAATCAGATCATCCTTGAAAATAGACCGATTGAGACAAAATGGGTAACTGAAAACGAACTGACTCAATATAAGCTACGAAAAGAGACAAAAGTCAAAGAGGATATCCGCCTGGTGATTATTCCTAATTTTGATGATAATGGCTGCGGCGGGACACATCCAAAGGCTACTGGCGAGGTTCAAACGATAAAAGTATTAGATTGGGAACGTCAAAAGAAAAAGGTACGTGTTCAATTTGTTTGTGGAAACCGAGTGGTTACACAGCTCGGACAAAAACAAAAAGTACTCCTAGAATTAACAAAAATCCTTAATGCACCTGAAAAAGAAATGGAGCAAGCTGTCCTTCGCCTCCTTGAGAGTAACAAAACATTAGAAAAAGCCCTTGAGCAAGCTCAAGAAAATCTTCTCCATTATGAGGCGAAAAACTTACTTGGAAAAAGGATTCGTACTAACCAGAATCTCGTCAGTGAAGTATTTCAAAATCGATCGATTCAAGAACTGCAGAAGCTAGCCCGCCTCATTACTGCTGAAGATGAGACTTCTATTGTTTACTTTGTGTCTCAAAATGAAAATCGCTTGCAGGTCGTTTGTGCGCGCGGACAAGCTGGAGCACAAAGTATGAAGAAAGTCATCGCAACTGCCCTTCCACTTATTAACGGTAAAGGTGGCGGAAATGACTCCTTTGCCCAGGGTGGGGGTGAAGCCCGAATGTCAGGGGAGCGAATGCTGCAGCATATTTTGGAAACAGCACAATAGTCACAACACACCATACTCATTAAGAAGTATACTGAATTGACACCTGGGCAATATAAAAGTGCTTATTTAACAAAAATGGAAGCTGGGACTAAGAAATAAATTATTAGGTTGAGAGGGTGAAGACAGTGGGTTTTTTAGATGGTTTAATGGGAAATGCCTCGGAAGTAAATGCTGCTGAGGTACAGAGAGAATTCGGGAAAGTTCTTTCACCTAATGAAAATATAGATAAAGCGTATAAGTTAATTCGTGATATGTTTATTTTCACGAATAAACGCTTAATCCTAGTGGATAAACAGGGATTAACGGGGAAAAAGGTGGAGTATCATTCTATTCCTTATAAAAGCATTACCCACTTCAGTATTGAAACAGCAGGTAACTTTGATTTAGATGCTGAATTGAAAATTTGGATTTCTGGAAATGCTTTGCCATTACAAAAGCAATTTAATAAAAACTTAAATATTTATGAACTTCAAAGTGTTCTCGCGGAGTATGTGCTTAAGTAGATTCGAAACGCGGGAGGAAATGAAAAATAAAAGTAAAAATCTAGGAGTAACGAAATGAGAAAAGAACTACAAACGAATTTGCAATATGTAGATGTATTAAATGAGTGGGATCCCTTCCGATTAACTAATGGAGGGTATGAGACAGAAATAGCTGATACGATTCAAGCGATCCATGAACTGGATGATCGTGAGGAGTTGGCCAAACGAATACAAAGCATTTATGAATTTTCCTTTGAAAAAATCATCTCGATGGAAGAATGTTTGAAAGTAGCAAAAGAATTATTAATCATTAAAGCAAATGATGCTTGTTCCATTTAATAACAAAAAAAAGGACATACCAATAATGGATGTCCACTTCAAAAAGGGGGGAATACTAGAAAGCCTTATGATATAAGGTTATCCAGTATTCCCTTTGTTTATACAGTGGTTAAAAGAAAAACGGATTATTTTACCAGATTGCTTTTATAAATATTACTGTTCTAATAATTCTGTAGCAGGAAGATCTAAAACAGTCGATAACTTTAGCAATGTTTGTGTGCTTGGAATTTGTTCCCCGGATTCGTATTTCTCAATTGTTTGGATTCCAACTCTTACTTTTTGTGCCAGCTCCTCCTGAGACATTTTGAGCGTTTCTCGGGCATTTTTAATGGTTTGGCCAATTGTATTCAAACTGGTTCACCTCTCCTTTAAAAAAAGATTTCCTTATTATAGTTTATCACTTTTGATAACACTTTCTTCCTACATCAATGAACATTATGTTAAAAAATTTTTGACTTTACCATTAAGTAGACTTGCATTGTAGTTTATTTTTCATTCCTTTTTGATTTAAGACATTCTTTGTGATATAATATTATAATGCGTATATAAGGGATAAAATAATTATTTATTTAGGAGTGTTTTCATGTCAGAAAAGATTGAAACTGGAAGTATTTTAACAGGTAAGGTAACAGGAATTCAACCATATGGAGCGTTTGTTGCGCTTGACGATAATACTCAAGGCCTTGTCCACATTTCTGAAATTACACATGGTTACGTTAAAGATATTAATGATCACCTTAAAGTTGGAGACGAAATCAAGGTTAAAGTATTATCAGTGGATGAAGGTGCAGGCAAAATTGGTCTTTCTATCCGTGCAACGGAAGAAGCTCCTGTTCAGCAGGCTGCTCCAAAAGCAAAGAAGCCTCGTAAACGCCAAGTGACAGCAATTATTCCAGAAGTAGAAGGTCAGCAAGGTTTTAACACCTTAAAAGATAAGCTTCAAGAATGGATTGACCAGTCACAACGTTAAATAAATTCAAGAGAAGCCTAGACCCAATGCATAGATTTGCAGGGGGCTAGGCTTTTTTTATAAATTCCACAAAATATACAAAAACAAGGCCGATTTCAATTATAAAGTTTTGATGAGGTGTTCATTCTTTTTTACTGCTCGGCTACAATATAACTATATGTACATATTTTGCGCTGAAACGGAGGCTTTTTTATGACAATGAATGTAAATACGAATGAAATCATTGCTAAAACAGAGAAATTTGGAGCCAAAAACTATCATCCGCTCCCAATTGTCATTGCTCGGGCAGAAGGTGTTTGGGTAGAGGACCCTGAAGGCAATAAATATATGGACATGCTTAGTGCCTATTCAGCTGTTAACCAAGGGCATCGTCATCCAAAAATTATTCAAGCGTTAAAAGATCAGGCAGATAAAGTTACATTAACATCTCGAGCATTCCACAATGACCAACTTGGCCCATGGTATGAAAAAGTTTGTCATTTAACAAAAAAAGATATGGTGCTGCCAATGAATACTGGGGCGGAAGCAGTGGAGACAGCTGTGAAAGCGGCACGACGCTGGAGCTATGATGTAAAAGGTGTGGCAGAAAACCAAGCAGAAATTATTGCTTGCATTGGCAACTTTCACGGGAGGACAATGACTGCTGTTTCCCTCTCATCTGAAGACGAATATAAACGCGGGTTTGGACCGATGCTGCCAGGGATCAAGCTTATCCCATATGGTGATTTAGATGCATTAAAAGCTGCGATCACGCCTAATACTGCTGCATTCTTAATTGAACCGATTCAGGGTGAGGCAGGAATTGTGATTCCGCCTGAAGGCTTTATGAAGGCTGCCTCTGATTTATGTAAAGAAAACAATATTCTTTTTATTGCGGATGAAATTCAAGCAGGTTTGGCCCGCACCGGTAAAATGTTCGCCTGCGAGTGGGAAGGAATCGAACCGGATATGTATATCCTCGGGAAAGCCCTTGGCGGCGGCGTGTTCCCTATTTCCTGTGTCGTTGCTAACAAAGATATTTTAGGTGTATTTAATCCGGGATCACACGGTTCTACCTTTGGGGGAAATCCGATGGCATGTGCGGTTTCCATTGCGGCGCTAGATGTGCTTGTTGATGAAAAACTTGCTGAAAAATCGTTAGAACTTGGCGAGTATTTTATAAACAAATTAAAAGAAATTAAAAATCCAATCATAAAAGATATTCGTGGCCGCGGCTTATTTATCGGTGTGGAACTAACCCAGCCTGCCCGCAAATATTGTGAGCAATTAAAAGAGCAAGGTCTATTGTGTAAGGAAACACATGACACGGTCATTCGTTTTGCTCCACCACTCGTCATTAGTAAAGAAGAATTGGACTGGGCTATAGAGAGGATTAATAACATACTTAGATAATAGTTAAACAAACTAGGGGTGCAAAAATGGGGATATATGATGTAACAAATAGTGGCGGTGAAAAGGATACAGAGAAATTAAACCTGCTCACATCAACACAGATTGTTATTCATGATGCATTAAAAAAGATGGGCTATAACGAAGAAATGTACGAATTATTGAAAGAACCATTACGAATGTCAGATGTCAGAATTCCCGTGCGTATGGACGACGGTTCTACCAAAATATTTAACGGGTTTAGGGCTCAGCATAATGATGCGGTTGGACCAACTATGGGCGGGGTCCGTTTTCACCCTCAGGTGACGGCGACTGAGGTCAAGGCATTATCGATGTGGATGAGTTTGAAGTGTGGCATTGCTGACATACCCTTTGGCGGGGGAAAAGGTGCGATTCTTTGTAATCCACGAACGATGTCGTTTGGTGAACTTGAACGATTAAGCCGAGGTTACGTACGTGCGATAAGTCAAATTGTTGGACCAACAAAAGATATCCCAGCACCCGATATGTACACCAATTCTCAAATTATGGCGTGGATGATGGATGAATACAGTCGTCTTCGCCAATATGGTTCTTCAGGTTTTATTACTGGCAAACCACTTGTACTAGGAGGGTCTGAGGGCCGGGAAAAAGCAGGTGCAAAGGGAGTAACCATCTGTATTGAGGAAGCAGCCAAAAAACGTGGAATTAACCTCAAGGGGGCCCGGGTCATTGTTCAAGGTTTTGGGAACGCTGGCAGTTATGTAGCAAAGTTTATGCATGATGCAGGGGCGATTGTAGTTGGTGTTTCTGATGTGTATGGTGCACTTTATAACCCAGATGGATTAAATATTAATTACCTGCTGGACCGCCGGGACAGCTTTGGGACAGTTACGACTCTTTTTGAGGGGACAATCACCAACAGAGAATTGCTCGAACAGGAATGTGATGTGTTGGTACCTGCAGCGATTTCTAATCAAATTACCGAAAAAAATGCTCACAACATCAGAGCGAGAATTGTTGTGGAAGCTGCTAATGGGCCGACGTCGCTGGAGGCAACAAAAATTCTTACAGAGCGTGGAATACTGCTCGTTCCAGATGTTTTAGCAGGAGCAGGTGGTGTAACTGTTTCCTATTTTGAATGGGTTCAAAATAAACAAGGTTTTTATTGGAGTGAAGAGGAAGTTGACGTGAAATTGCGTAATAAACTTGTCAAATCATTCCATGATATTTACCAGCTTGCTCAAGATCATAACGTAAATATGCGCTTAGCGGCGTATATGATTGGCGTCAGAAAAATAGCAGAGGCTTCCTTGTTTAGAGGATGGGTATAAAAACTTCCTTGCATCACTTGTGGTGCAAGGAAGTTTTTTTCTGAGAACGGACCTAAGCTTTTGCAAAATAAACCATAATAACTAATAATGATAAAGTGAAAGGATGGTGTTTTGATTTGGAAAATTTTACTTTTTGGAATCCAACCAAATTAATTTTTGGAAAAGGTGAGTTGGATAAATTAAAAACTGAAGTGCCTCGTTATGGTAAAAAGGTTTTGGTTGTCTATGGCGGCGGCAGTATTAAACGAAGCGGCTTGTATGAAAATGTGATGAGCTTATTAGCTGAAATCGGAGCGGAGGTTTTTGAACTCCCTGGAGTGGAACCGAACCCACGGATTACTACCGCACGAAAAGGGGTAGAAATTTGTAAACAAGAAGGAATTGAATTTTTACTAGCGGTTGGCGGCGGAAGTGTCATTGATTGTACAAAACTAATTGCTGCTGGTGCGAAATATGAAGGGGATGCCTGGGACCTAGTTATTAAAAAGGCGTTTGCAGAAGATGCACTTCCATTTGGAACTGTGTTAACTCTTGCGGCAACAGGATCAGAAATGAATGCCGGCTCTGTCATTACAAATTGGGAAACCAATGAAAAGTATGGCTGGGGCAGTGCAGTTACCTATCCAAAATTCTCTATTTTAGACCCTGTTAACACGTTTACGGTACCAAAGAATCAAACCATTTACGGAATTGTCGATATGATGTCGCATACGTTAGAACATTATTTTCACCTTGAAGACAATACTGATTATCAAGACCGCATGTGTGAATCTCTTCTGATTACAGTGATGGAAACAGCACCAAAATTACTCTCAGACCTAGAAAATTACCAGCACCGGGCAACCATACTTTACTGCGGTACGATGGCTCTCAATGGCGTCTTAAATATGGGCTATCGCGGCGATTGGGCTACTCATAATCTTGAACATGCCGTATCGGCCGTTTATGATATTCCACATGGCGGCGGGTTAGCTATCTTGTTTCCACATTGGATGAGGCATAATTTAGCGGTGAAGCCGGAACGCTTTAAGCAGCTTGCCGTCCGGGTGTTTGGCGTAAATGCTGAAGGCAGGAGTGCTGAAGAAGCAGGACTTGAAGGTATTCAGAAGTTACGTGAGTTCTGGAATAGTATTGAAGCACCATCACGGTTAGCTGATTATGATATTGATGATTCAAAACTTGAATTAATGGCAGATAGAGCAATGGAAAACGGAGAATTTGGTAACTTTAAAAAGTTAAATCGTGAGGATGTTTTAGCTATTTATCGTGCATCCTTATAAAATATCTCATGTAAAGAAATTTGTCGAAAATGGGTGCGCTTTCACTAGGGGACCTGCCTTGATAATCAGCCCATCATTCGTTAAAGTGGTTTATGTAAATAAAATTATGGAGGATCATGCATGACACACGTTCGTTTTGATTACTCAAAAGCTTTAACCTTTTTTGGAGAACATGAACTTACATATTTACGTGATGCCGTAAAAGTTGCTCATCATTCACTACATGAGCAAACAGGTGCAGGCAGTGACTTTTTAGGGTGGATTGACCTCCCAACCAATTATGATAAGGAAGAGTTCTCACGTATTCAAAAATCTGCTGAGAAAATCAAAGCTGATTCTGATATTCTTCTTGTGATTGGGATCGGCGGATCTTACCTAGGGGCACGAGCTGCAATTGAAATGCTTCAGCATAGTTTCTATAACGTTCTTCCAAAAGAAAAACGAAACACGCCTCAAGTTATTTTTGTTGGTAATAATATTAGCTCTACTTATATGAGAGATTTAATCGACCTTCTTGATGGAAAGGACTTCTCTATTAATGTCATTTCCAAATCAGGAACAACGACAGAACCAGCGATTGCTTTCCGTATTTTCCGTAAGCTTCTTGAAGAAAAATACGGTCAAGTTGAGGCGCGTAAACGAATCTATGCGACAACGGACAAAGCAAGAGGTGCTTTAAAGACTTTAGCAACAGAAGAAGGCTATGAGACTTTCGTGATTGCTGATGACATAGGCGGACGTTATTCTGTTCTTACAGCAGTTGGCTTGCTTCCGATCGCAGTAAGCGGGGCAAACATTACGAAAATCATGGAAGGTGCCCAGCAAGCACAAGCAGACTTTGGCCATTCCGAGCTTGAAGATAATGCTGCTTACCAATATGCTGCTGTTCGAAATGTATTGTACAATAAAGGCAAAACAATTGAAATGCTGATTAATTATGAGCCAGGCTTGCAATATTTTTCAGAGTGGTGGAAACAGTTATTTGGAGAAAGTGAAGGAAAAGATCAAAAAGGTATTTATCCTTCCTCAGCAAACTTCTCTACTGACCTTCACTCACTTGGACAATATGTTCAAGAAGGTCGCCGTGATTTATTTGAAACCATCATTAAAGTTGAAAGCCCACGTCACGAGCTAAAAATTGAAGCTGTCGAAAATGACTTAGATGGTTTGAATTACCTAGCAGGACAAACGGTTGATTTTGTTAATAATAAGGCATTTCAAGGGACAATGCTTGCCCATACAGATGGCGGTGTGCCGAACTTAATTGTTACCATTCCAGCGATGGAGGAGTATACATTAGGTTACTTGGTTTATTTCTTTGAAAAGGCTTGTGCGATGAGCGGCTACTTGCTTGGAGTGAATCCTTTCGATCAGCCTGGTGTTGAGGCATATAAAGTAAATATGTTTGCACTCTTAGGTAAACCGGGATATGAAGAGAAAAAAGCAGAATTAGAAAAACGATTATAATCCTACAGAAAAGAGAACTGATGAGGTATGAATCAGTTCTCTTTTTTTTATTGAAATGATTTGATTTGGAGAAACTAATTCTATCGATGATTAGGGGGTAATGTATATGATTGAGTTACCATCAAAGATAGAAGGGAAGCAGTTTGATTTATTTGAACTTGAAAAAAAATTAAAACCAATCGGTTATACGATTGGCGGAAATTGGGATTATGACCATGGGGCTTTTGATTATAAGCTGAATGATGAAGATGGCTATCAATTCATGCGGCTGCCATTTCAAGCAGTCGATGGTCAATTGGATGCTAACAATTGTACTGTTAAGTTAGGAAGACCATTCCTCTTGTCCCATCAATATGAAGCAGGGCTTGATGACGAAGGAAGTTCAGGTACCTTCTCAGGGACCTTAAATCAATTTCAGGAGCCTGTTGATAAGGATGCGAGCATTCCGGGGAAATATAGAGATTCTGGGAAAGCATTGGTACAGGAATTAGAAATGCTTCTTTTAACGGAATAAACTATTTAAAAATTAATAATTGATCATTCTCTTCGATTGGCAAGGAGTGGGATGGATTCAGTAATGTTTCCTCCCCTCTTTGAATTCCAATTAGAAGATAACCCTTTTTTAAAAATAGATGGCAAACATCGCTGAAGGGCTTTCCAATATCAGGTTTCTCCGCTAGATAAGACGACAATTTACTTTCCTGTAACTCATGGACAATGTTTGATAACAGTCCATTCCCATTGGAGTGCAGACTATTTACCATAAATACACTCGTTAATTTATTTGATTGAATCACTTCATCCGCTCCAGCTCTATAGGCATTAATTACTTGCTCGGCTGTTAATATTTCAACGATGCATTTTACTTGGGAATAGATTCCTTTAATAGTCAGCAGGGTAAGTATACTATTCATATCTGCTTGTAGTTCATCGTTTCCTCTATCAGCTGTAATTAGCACTTTCTCCGCGTTATTGATATCACTTTTGACAATGGTTTCATCTACATGACCTTTCCCTTGGATAAAGTGGACAAACCTTGATTTAACTGGGTTTGCTTCAAGTGTTTCATCTATTAAAACAACCATTTGTGGATATTTTGAAGTTGTAAGTTTACTTATTAGTTCTTTCGATCGTTCATTCCAGCCGATAATGATGATATGTCCCGTGCCTTTATAAGCAATTCTCCCTTCAGAAAGAGCATCTTGTTTTGTGACAGCAGCTGCGGCCAATGTTCCAAAATAGGAAGAAACAAATCCCACACCTAATAGGATTAAGATTAATGCTGTTATTCTGCCTAAAAAGGAATGTGGGACATAATCACCATATCCTACTGTTGATGCAGTAATAATTGCCCACCAAATGCCATCAAACATGGTAGGAAACGTGTTAGGTTCTAAAAAATGAATGGAAATTCCAAATGAGAGAAACACAAGCAATGCCATTAATAAAATTCGAATAAGAAGCGGTAAACGCAAGAAGCTGATATAAACTCTGTTCGGCACGATCGTCACCTCTTTCTTGTGTTTTAGCCTCACCACTGAGATTAGGTGCTGAAACAGTTATTCCTATTATTAACGAAAATGAATCAATCTAATAGGCCTATTTGATAAATTTAACAATAGGTCAATGTTCACAAAAAATACCAACTTTTTTTTCGAAGCTACTTGTTTTTAATGCCTAAAACTTATAAATTATGATTATTACCATAAATACAGTTTCAACATAGAAAGAGGGTTGGTTTCATGGGGATTGGGTTAAATACGCTATTATCAAAAATTGAAAAAACAAGGTCAGAAATGGTTGAATTAGCGCATCGTTACGGTTATTCTAATCCGAATGTAGTCCTATGTAGCCAGAAGCTCGATTCTCTATTAAATGTCTATGAAAATTTTGGAAAGCAATAATATAAGGTCCACAAAAAAAACCTTCCATTTGGAAGGTTTTTTTTTGTAAAAACGGGAGTTTCCGCTTTATAGTGCATCGTCCATACGGTAACTTAATTATCAATGAATGGAATAATATTTAACCTTTAAGCAAAGTTTAAAACGGAATTATCCTTTTTAAGTCTTGACCCTTGAGGTGAAGAAAAGTGCTTATTGAAACCAAAAAAGAGCAAAGATACATTATCTTTGCATTGCTTGTCATAGTGGTCTACCTTTCTCCACTATTTATTCTCCAGGAAAATGCCCATATACGCGTTCATGATAATCTTGATTCAAACTTGGCCTGGTACAAGGTATTAGCGAGAAGTGGAGAAATGTTCGGCTCTGTAAATGCGACCATTCCCCAAATTATAAATGGACAGTTATCGAGAAATGCATTTGGAACCGAATACAGTATCATTGTCTGGCTCTACGCACTTTTCCCAACAATGATTGCCTATGGTATAAGCCAAGCCCTAACAAGAATAATTGCTTTTTTTGGAATGTATTGGCTCTTAAAAAAGCACTTTCTACCTGGAGAGAAGTGGCTGTTTATACAAATTGTAACATCTCTTGCCTTTGCTCTAACTCCATTTTGGCCGTCAGGGATGCTGAGTACGTTGGGGATGCCGCTTGCACTCTGGGCATTTCTTAACATTCGCAATGGCGAGGGTTCTTGGAAGGATTATTTGGTACTCACACTATTACCTTTTTACGCCAGCATCGTTTTAGGTTTTTTCTTTTTCTTAACGGCGATGGGTTTCTTGTGGTTAATTGATTGTTTAAGAAGGAAGGGATGGAACCCTCGCTTTTTGTTAGCAATTGTTTATATGACAGTCATTTTTATGGTGGTTGAATATCGGCTCATTTTTTCATTTCTATTAGTTGATGAACCAAATAGTCGGGATGAATACTTTTATGCTGCCCTTCCTTTTTGGAGATGCGTAAGGCTTGTTTCAAAGAATTACTTGCTTGGACACACCCATGTAATGACAGTTCATACATTGTTTATTTTACCCCCTACCTTTATTGCCATCTATCTTGTCTACTTGAAAAAGATATGGAATCAGGAAAAGCTATTTGTTTTTTTATTCATTTTAAATATTTTGTTATCAATCTGGTATGCTTTTTGGTTTTATAAGGGATGGGAGCCTTTAGCTAAGCGGTTCCATTTTTTGGCTACCTTTAATTTCGCCCGCTATCACTTTTTACGGCCGATGGTTATTTATGCAGGCTTTGCCCTTGCATTAAAAATTCTCACGCTTCAAGGGAAGGGCTGGGCTAGGACAGCTAAGTGGTATCTCGTCTTGCAACTCCTCATATTGGGACTGTTTAATGATGAAATCATTTATCAACAAAAGCCCACTGTGAAAGAATTTTATGCTGTGGAAATGTTTCGCGAGATAGAGGAGTATATCGCACTTCCAAAGGAAGAATATCGTGTTGCTAGTATTGGAATACATCCAGCCATCGCTCAATATAACGGGTTTTACACGTTGGATACCTATAATAATTTTTATCCATTAGCCTATAAACATCAGTTTAGGAAAATAATTGAAAAGGAATTGGCAAAAAATAAAAGGGTCCGCAAATATTTTGATAAATGGGGCGGCCGTTGTTACATTTTTACAGCACAGCTTGGAAAGCATTATATGATCAAAAAAGATTCTAAACTTCATTTGAACCATTTAGAGTTGAATACCAATGTCTTTAAAAAAATGGGCGGCCGCTATATATTTTCGGCGCTGCCAATCGATAATGCCAAGAAAAATCAATTATTGTTAGTAAAAGTATTCGAATCGAGAACATCTGCATGGAAAATTTACTTGTATGAAACTTTGTAGACTGCGGGGGGTTTAAACAGATAATGGAAACAGTTCTTACAATTGTTGTACCTTGCTATAACGAAGAGGAGGTTTTACCTGTAACCATTGCTCAGCTTCATCAATTGTTGAAGGAGTTGATTAACGATAGGCTGGTTTCGAAACAAAGCAAAATCTTATTTGTCGATGACGGTAGTCGAGATCGAACCTGGGAATTGATTTATAAAGAGGGATTAAGAAATGAGTTTGTACGGGGCTTGAAGCTATCCAGAAATGTAGGTCACCAAAATGCATTACTTGCTGGTTTATTTACAGCAAAGGAGCTTTCTGATTGTGTTGTTTCCATCGATGCAGACTTACAGGATGATATCCAAGTAATCCGTGAGTTTGTCCTGAAGTTTCATGAAGGGTATGAGATTGTTTATGGTGTTCGTAAAGGGCGTGATACGGATACTTTCTTTAAACGAAGTACTGCCCAAGGATTTTATAAGATCATGGAAAAAATGGGTGTTGACTTCATCTATAATCATGCAGATTTTCGATTAATGAGTAAACGAGCAGTTCAAGAGTTAGAACGATTTGGCGAAGTAAATATATTTTTACGGGGAATTGTCCCTCTCATTGGCTTTCGCTCGGAAGTAGTTTATTATGACAGGCTTGAGCGGCAAGCGGGTGAGACGAAATATCCTTTAAAAAAGATGCTCGCTTTTGCTTTCGACGGGATTACTTCCTTTTCTATTTCGCCGATTCGTTTTGTAATGGTCATGGGGTTAGCTTCATTTTTCTTGAGTCTAATCTTTGGAGTCTATTTTTTAACGCTAAAGTTTTTTGGGGATACCGAGACGGGCTGGACGTCGCTGATTACCTCGATTTGGCTTATTGGCGGTTTGCAATTAATTGCGATCGGATTGATTGGAGAGTATATAGGGAAAATTTATAAAGAATCAAAACAGCGTCCAAAGTATATTGTTGATATTGATTCCTTTAATCTGCCAATACCAAGGCACCATTTGCTTAATCAAACAGTAGAGGATGAGTTTTATAATCTGGACCTTAGACAGATATCTGAAACCAACAACTAACTCTCTTGTCCGATTTCTCTTAGTAGGTGTTGTGAACACATTTATTGGTTTGGTTCTTATGTTCTTTTTGCTTAACGTTGCGGGCTTATCCTATTGGACATCCACGTTTACAGGAAATGCAATCGGGGCTTGCTTCAGCTTTTTATTAAATAGAACTTTTACGTTTAAAAGCAATGTTTCATTCCATAAAGGTCTACCGAGATTTTTCGTAATTATTCTTATTTGTTATTTCTCAGCTTATTTCTGTAGTGAGAAATTACTCGAGTGGACAAATCAATTTTATTTACTTAGCACGTATACAAAGGAAAATGCATCAATTTTATTAGGCAGTACTTTGTATTCAATGTCCAATTATCTTGGACAAAAGTACTTTGTTTTCAAAAGCATAAAAACAGCCTAAGAGCTTCCTGAAAATTAGGAAGCTCTATTTATTTTTTAGTGGTACAAACCTATTTCTCCGAATAAAAATTATAGACAGGCTTTTATTCATTTAGCAGGGAGAGATATGGATGAATGTATTTTTGAGTTATATACTGTTAGGATTATCGCTGGCTGCTCCGATTGGTCCAATTAATGCTGCACAAATTGACAGGGGCATAAGGAACGGTTTTATGAATTCGTGGCTTATAGGGGTAGGGGCTGTCATTGCAGATGGCGTTTATATGCTGGTTGTTTATATAGGAGTTGTCCAGTTTCTTGAAACTGCCTTTATGCAAACCTTTCTTTGGTTTTTTGGCTGTTTTGTCCTCATGTACACAGGTATAGAGACCTTTATGAATGCGGGAAAGATTCATTTAGAGCATTCCAGAGGAAAGGAACCATTGATAAAATCATTTTTTTCAGGATTTCTTATGTCGATCTCTAATCCATTAACGATTCTATTTTGGTTAGGAATTTATGGGTCTGTCCTTGCGAAAACAGCTGCAACGTCTAATCCGAGCCAATTAGTCCTGTACAGCAGTGCGATTTTTATGGGTCTATTGATTTGGGATATTGCGATGGCTAGTATATCGAGCAGCTTCCGTAAATTCTTAACCCCCCGATTTCTTGTTGGGATTTCTTGCCTGTCTGGTCTTTCATTAATAGGATTTGGGATATATTTCGGAATGCAAGCGTTTAATCTGTTAATTCGATAACAAAAAAACCAGCGAAAAACTCGCTGGATTTTTCCTATGCCGTCGGCCATGGGCTAAGAACTTTTTTCTTAGTTTTTTTCCATTTTGCCTGCATGATTAAGGTAATCACTCCAATGACCCCAAGAAAGGCTAAGCTAATAAAAAATCCAGGTCTGCTTGTTTTGTGAAAAAGGGTACCACTGACGGCAATTAAAATAAAGATGGCGCCAATTACATACATAATTTTTTCCTTCAGTTTTAACTCTAATATTTTTCGAGAGGATGCCAGAATAAAGAGCCAATTATAAAGAAGCATTAATGCGGCACCAGTTGTAACCCACTCATAGATTTTATTAGGCAGTACTAAGGCCGATACGACCGAGGCAGTAATACCCAACATGGTAACTAGCAGGGATGCTAGTGGGACCTTTAATTTCCCCTGCTTTGAAAAGCTCGCAGGTGCATCACCTTCTTCTCCAAGGGTAACAAGCACGCTTGTTACACCATAAAGAGAAGCAGTCATGGTCGAAAATCCTGCAATAATTAATGTAGCATTAAAAAAATGAGGAACAAAAGTAAGGTGGTAAGCGTTTAAGGCAACAACAAAGGTACTTTCCTTTGTGTTAAATTGATTCCAAGGAACAATAAGGACAGCAAGTCCAATCGAGACTACATATATAATCATCAGTGTAAATAACATTACTTTTCCGGCTTTAGGCGCTTCCTTTGGATCCTTCAATTTCGTTGCCATTAAGCCTAAAATCTCAATCCCGCCAAAGGCATAGAAGGCAAAAATAACAGATGACCATAAGCCTTTTATGCCATGAGGAAATATATCCTTCCGGCTATTCGGATATTGAATGGGACGGTCCCCATCGATCACACCAAAAATGGCCAAAAAGGCAATCACGATAAACATTAAGATGGCAGAGATTTTTAAGATCGCTAGAATGTTTTCGAGCTTATTTAATACCTTTACTCCGATTAAAATCACGGCTAAACCAAGGACGGCGTAAATAGTAGCAAATATCCATAACGGTACTTTTGGCAGCCAGAAACGGGAAAAAATCGAGAGCGCCGTCATTTGGCTTCCCATGATTAACACCTCTGAGGACCAGTAGACCCAGCCGCTGCTAAAACCGGCCCATCTTCCATAGGCCTTCTTTGCATACGATCTAAACCCACCTTGTAAGGGTTCTTGGGATGTCATTTTTGACAAAGCATCATAGACGAAATACGTACCAAGGGCAGCAATTATAAACGCTGCTAAAATCGATGGACCTGTCATCTTAATCGCTAAACCTGAGCCAAGGAAGAACCCTGTTCCAATGGTACAGCCCACCCCAAATAAAGAAAGCTGCCACCATTTCATGTTATTTTTTTCATCCCCACCCGATTTGGATTTACTCATCGAAATTCTCCTTTAATTTATAAATCTCGACCGGCAGCCCCTGGCGATTTGTCGGTATTATCTTGATTATTATATTCGGCATCATTAAGTCCCGGTTTTTGGTTTTTGTTCCCTCCTAAATATTCGGCACGATGCTCCTTTTGCTCTTGTTTAAATTTGTCAAAATTTTCATTAACCACGTAATCTCCTCATTTCTCCTAGTTTTGATATAACTTAAGATACTCGCCCAAACAATTCTTATTCAGAGAAATATCACTGCATTCGTTAGGTTTTTGATGGAATTAAATTTTCATTACATAATCAACCACGAAAATAATGAAAATAGAAAGGAACTATAAAAACAATAATCATAAATGTGAAATAGATGGAGTATTAATAATTGGCTTTTCAATGAAAGGGGTTTAGCACATGTTATCGACACAGCAGTTAGCTGAGTTACGTTTACAATTGTTACAGGAAAAGAGTGAGCTAAAAGAGCATATAGAACAAAATGATCATTTTGGTTTAGAAAGAGGACATTCTCATGAGTCGATGGGAGAGTTATCCAGTTATGATAACCATCCAGCCGACGATGGAACAGAATTATATGAACGTGAGAAAGATATTGCCTTAAATGAACATTATCAATTTGCAATAAGAAATATAGATCACGCATTAGAAGCGATGGAAAATGGCACCTATGGAACCTGTGAGGTATGTGGCAAGGAAATTCCGCTAGAACGTTTGCAGGCATTGCCAAACACGACCTATTGTATCGATCACAGCCCTGATCAGGTTACTTCACATAAACGACCAGTCGAAGAAGGAGTCCTCATGCCTCCATTTGGTAAATTTGATATGGATGAAAAGGATGAGAATGTAGCTTTTGATGCAGAAGATTCCTGGCAGACCGTTGCAGCATGGGGAACATCCGAGACCCCATCTGATTTAGCCTTTCCACAGAGTACTTATAATGATATTTACACTGAAGCCGATGAAAATTTAGGCTACGTCGAGGATTTTGAAAATTTTGTTGGCAATGACATGTATGGAAATAATATTAAGGTTTATCCAAATCCGCAGCATGAGCATTATGAAGATGCCCTTGATGAGGAAGGAATCATGTCCAGCTTTGGTGATTTACCCGCCTTTGAGCACGACGCCTATGTTGATGATGATGATAAAAAATGAGGACACAAAAAGAGAAAACAGCTTTCGAGCGAGAGCTGTTTTCTCTGATTTTACTATTTATCGTAGCCTTTTTGTGGAATTGGGATATCTTCACCGTTTATATTATCAATGACAGCCCCAATCTCACCTTCCTTATACGTGTCACTGGCTTGCTCATGGGTAGTTGCTAGCCCAGCAGAAAGGTCATCCGTTTCTTGGTAATAACTTGGATGATAGAAACTACCTGCCACTTCTTTCTTTGGGTTTGCTTTCTGATTCTTCTTGTCCATCCTGTATTCCTCCCTTTTATTGTTTGATACAAGGGTATTTTTTTCTTTTTTTAACAGGATTACTCCTACTAAAAAATAAATCTCAGGAAGGAGGTATTGTAATGAACAAAAAAAATGAGTTTCCATCACGGGAAGAATTAGACGAGGCCTTTCATTTTCTCCATGACCAAATTAACAAAATTTCCGTAGTTGAAGAAGTTGAAATGGTTAAAGAAGAAAATGAGGGCCATGAAGGATAAGTTGTTACATGTTTTGCATTACTCCAACATAGCTTGAAGCGGTCAAGACTTTTTCTCTAGACCCATCTAGGTTGCGTTTGCTATGATTTCTAGAGGTATTTTTAAAGGTGGTTTACTTATGGAAATGAGAGAAACTCTGGCTAAAAGAGTGGCCTGGATTAGTGTAATCAGTAATATTATTCTTACATTAGGGAAAATAATCATTGGATTAGTTGGAAATAGTGACGCGGTTTTCGCAGATGGTATCCACTCAGCTGCCGATGTTTTTGCCTCAGTGATTGTCCTGTTAGTCATAAAAATTGCCAATAAACCTGCTGATAATGAACATCCCTATGGGCATGGCAAAGCAGAAGTAATTGTTTCTGGCATTATCGGGATATTGCTTTTTCTTGTCGCCATTTATGTGGTTTACGAAGGCATTAGCGGATTCTTTCATGAAGTGGAATCGCCGAGTTTATTGGCGATGTGGGTGGCCCTATTTTCGTATGTAACGAAGATTATTTTGTATCGAAGTTCTTTAAAGGTTGCAAAACAAAATAAGAGTAAGGCTATCGAGGCCATTGCATTTGATCATAAAGCAGATATTGTTGCATCGATTGCGGCTGCAGTCGGGGTGCTCCTTTCCATAGCCGGCAGCCGCTTGGATATCCACTTTTTACTTTATGGTGATAAAGCTGCTAGTATTTTTGTCGCTTATTTAATTTTTAAAATCGCCAAGGAAATGTTAACAGAGGCATTTGATATCTTACTTGAACGTAACATTAATACAGAGACACTTCAGGAATACGTCGCAGTTGTGAAGGAATTCAATGAAGTTAAACGAATTGACCGTATCCGAGCAAGAGAACTTGGTCATTATGTATTGGTGGATTTACGAATCTCGATTGATCACTATAAAACCATCAAGCAAGGTCACGATCTGGCAAAAGCGATCAAACAAAAACTGATGGATAAAAACGATAACATTCAGGAAGTTCTCATTCATTTAAACCCTTTTTTTGCAGAAGATGAATAAATCCTAAAAAACTCCTTTGTACTTTAGGGGATTTGGGTTTATGATAGGATAGGAAATATAAAAAGTTAGAGGGAGTTGATATTTTTGAGTTATTCCGTAGACCCGGACCCAAGTAGTAGGCGAGGGGAAGTCAATGTGATCTTTGAATGGATTGAACCCGATATCAAGAATATCAACTCTAGAAAAGGTTGTTGGCTTCCTCGAACAAAGTGAGTGAGGAGGTTAAGTCATGTTGGAAATTTTTAAAAGTACAGAGTCAAAAGTTTTAGAAAAGGTAGATGTCATTTCAAAAGGGTGCTGGGTGAATATGTATTCCCCAACACAAGATGAAATCAATAAGGTATCGATGGAAGCTCAAGTCGATGTGGATATTATTAAAGATGCTCTCGATGATGAAGAGCGTCCGAGGATTGAACGAGATGATGGCCGAGTTTACATCATTGTCGACTTTCCCTATATCGTTCATGATGAAAATGGGTTTGCTGGGTATGAGACGATTCCAATCGGCATTATTCTTACAGATGAATGTATCATTACCGTTTCCTTAAAAGATACTCCAATTTTAGAGGAATTCCGAAAAAACAGGGTAAAAGAATTTTTTACGTTTAAAAAGACGCGTTTTGCTCTACAAATACTATTTGTTATTTCTTCATACTATCTGCGTTATTTAAAACAAATTAACAAGAAGACCAATGAAATTGAACATGTCGTTCATCAGTCATTGAAAAATAAAGAGCTGTTCGCCTTTCTTGCTTTAGAGAAAAGTTTGGTTTATTTTACCACTTCCCTAAAGTCAAATAAGGTTGTCCTCGATAAGATCCTGCGTTTTAACTATTTAAAAATGTATGAAGAAGACAAGGACTTATTAGAAGACGTTATTATTGAAAAAACACAGGCGATTGAAATGGCCGAAACCTATCGCTCGATTTTAACAGGAATGATGAATGCCTTCGCATCCATTATTTCAAATAACTTAAATATCGTAATGAAGTTCTTAACTTCAATTACCATTATCTTATCCTTTCCAACGATGGTGGCAAGCTTTTACGGGATGAATGTTGATATCCCCTTCCAGCATGCTACCCATTCGTATGCTATACCACTAATAATCTCTGCATTTTTAACGAGTTTAACAGCTTTTGTTTTTTGGAAAAAGAAATATTTCTAGAAACCAGTCCATTATTGGGCTGGTTTTTTAATAGGTTATACCATGTTTCTGAAAATTTTCCCAACTTTATTAAGCATATATGGTGATAATTATCCTTGTTTTTTGAATAGGCTTAAATATCAGCGCAAGGGCTGTAACTAATGTTGAGGGGAGTTTATTGATGAGAAAAAGAAGAATTCTTGGATCAGCACTACTCAGTTTTATAATGGGGATTTCAATGTTTGCAACGGCCGCATTTGGGCAGCAAACAAGTAATCAGGAAAGCTATCGGGTGTTAATTCATGGCCCAGCCAATGAAAAGGCAAAAGCAAAAGCAAGCTTCGGGGTCCGCTGGGACTTTGAAAGCAAAGGATTTACAACCACTGTTAATGCACGACAATATCAAGCACTATTAAATAACAAGAATTTAACCATTGAGAGAATACCAGAATTACAGTTTATATCAAATACAGAAGTAGCGGCACGGCCTAAAGTGACAGCAGTTTCAGGACCTAGTGATCAAACACCATGGGGCATTCAAGCCATTTATAATGATCCAGCGATTACGAAAACTTTAGGTGGAAATGGAATTAAGGTTGCGGTCCTTGATACGGGTGTAAATGTTAGTCATGTTGATTTAACTAGCAATGTTGAACAATGTAAGGATTTTTCCCAAAGTAAGACCCCTTTAGTTGAGGGGAGCTGTGCTGATGGCAATGGCCATGGAACACATGTCTCTGGAACAGTTCTTGCTAACGGTGGAAGTTCTGGTCAAGGAATTTACGGGGTGGCACCGGAAGCAAAACTTTGGTCTTATAAAGTGTTAAACAATCGTGGCAGTGGTTATTCCGATGATATTGCTGCAGCCATTCGTAAGGTAGCGGATGAAGCCACACGCACTGGATCAAAAGTGATTATTTCGATGTCGCTTGGGTCAAGCACAAAAGATTCTCTCATATCCAGTGCTGTTGATTATGCCTATGGTAAGGGAGTACTAATTGTCGCAGCTGCTGGAAATGACGGTCCTACTAGCAATACGATTG
>Ga0268255_10000766_pt1 | contig 20850 bp, 17 predicted proteins | sample AgamicOrMarz_FD_200256 | JGI IMG/M metagenome (GOLD analysis project Ga0268255, IMG submission 200256) | Agave microbial communities from Guanajuato, Mexico - Or.Ma.rz (v2) (version 3) | ecosystem: Host-associated > Plants > Phyllosphere > Phylloplane/Leaf | place: Guanajuato, Mexico...
TCTTATCTGGCAAAATATAATTACTTAATACTAAAGCTTCTTTTCCACTGATACTCAATCGATATAAGTCAAAAAGAATTACACAGTCTCTTATATTTTCAATACCTAACTTACTACCATCTATCTCGGCAGATCTTGTTTGATAAAGATTATTTCCTACTTTTTTGAATTCTTTACTTGTAAAAAGTATCGAAGTTTCTGCCTTATTTTTTACGGTATTGTAAACGTACAATCTATACTTTAATAAGCTAGGTTTTACATTTGTTTCCAAAACAACATACGGATAATACTTTGCCATTATTATTTTTACTCTATATCAATTTTTTCATCTTTAAATAAATGAAGTGATATCTCTTCTGGTTGGTAGGATTTAAATAGATCTGTATATCCTTTATCATCCGTACAACCTTCTACAATATCTCCATTAGGTAAGAAAGCGATATATTTATGATTTGCAAAGTTATTGCCATCTTTATCTTGCAAAAAATATCTCAAGTTATATTTATTAATTTCGCCTAATACCGGCAACGCAGGAACATTAGCATTCACACTCCCGCCCCCCATAAATAAATGCTGCCCACCCTTCACCTCAAACTTGCCACCAGTAGTCATAAAAATGCCTGATCCGGTAATTTTGACTTGAGAGCCACCTGCGGTGAGCACAATTTCTTTGGCTGCTGTCGCCTCAATTTTGTCTTCAGTCGAAATCACCTGCACAGCTTTACGGGCAATTAAATCTGCTCCATCTCCTTGCGCTTGTATTTCAACTTTGCCTTTGCCTGCATAGAGTCTCGCCCCTTCTTGAGCCGCAAAAAGGCTGATCTTGTTTTGGGCATGCGCGATTAAATTCTTTTGGGTAGACAGATTAATGCTGTCTCCAGCAGTTTGATTTATCTGGCCATCTGCGCTTAGGTGAATATCTTCGTTACTGCTCAGCGCGATGCTATTTGGGCTTGTCAGCAGCATAATCGCCTCTTTAAACGTTTTGGCTTTTGCGTTGTCTTGCTGTTCAAGTTTTTCAATAAAGGATTTCAAGTTTTCTAAATTTTCTAACGGGTCAGTTTGCTGATTTTTAGCAACTTCACTGAGTGCCTTGGCATTGCTAAGACCGCCTTCGATTTGTTGTTTGGCCTCAGCTGCGTCTAAGTGTACACCTTGAGCTTGATCCTGTTTATGAGTGGTAACGAGTAAGCCACTGCCTGCTCTTACTGCGCCCCATTGATCAGTTCTGAGTTCGAAACCTTCACCACGACCTTCACTTTCTGCTTTGTCTTTTGGATGGCTTAAGTTACCCAAGTTGAGCTGGCTTGCTGCATGGCTGCTTTGTAGCTGGGCACTGATTTGCCCTGTGGTGTCATCAAAACGTAGCTGGTTAAAGCCTTTGCCGTCGACTTCTTCGGAGCGGATGCCACTGAGCTTTTTAGTGTCAGGTAATTGGCCTTTCTGGTCAAACTGGGTTGGGTGACGTTCAGCCTCATGAATGCGCCCCACCACAAATGGGCGGTCAATGTTACCGTCAAAAAAGTCGATGACAACGATTTCACCCACACGTGGCAAGAAGCGTGCGCCATAACCTGCGCCTGCCCATGGGGTGAGCACATCAACCCAAGCTGAGTCGGTGTCATTGTCGTTACTTCCAGCTCCACCGTCATGACTATGGTCATCAGCTCGGGTAAACAGGAAACGGACTTTAATGCGTCCCCACTGGTCAACATGGATGCTTTCACCTTCTAACCCCACCACTCTAGCGCGCTGCGGGTAAGCGGCTGGTCGGTGCTCTAGTGGGTTATATTGAGGGACAGCTTTAATGTTGCGTCGAACAACACTCAGCTCAGCAAAGTGGCGTTGCTCAGGATTTTGACTGTCGAGTTGGGCTGCCTTAAGCTTGTCTTTTGGCAATAAGCGTTCGAGTTGCTGTTGTAATTCTTTCGGTAAATTATTTTGGTTGTAGTAGTGCTTGCTTAAGATTAAGAATTCTTTATCGGCACTGTCGTGTTGGTCGAGTTCTGGATGGTCATTGAGTTCAAACCAGTAACCCACCTGTACATCACGGACATTGCCTGAAACGGTAAATTGTTTCGAACTCAGGTGATGGTAAGCATTGATGTTCTGATTGAACTGTTCAATCTGGCTATTGCCTGAAGCAGTGGCTTGGTCTTCACCGTTTAAGTCCTGCATCCACGCGGGGCTGACATGCCATGCATCTTCAAGGTTTAGGCTGGCATTGTCATAGTGTTCGCTGTGCTTTTGTGTGTCTTGTACGCTACCACTGCCTTCTTCTTGTTGTAAGGCATCGGCTTGCCAACGTTGCACATGTACAGACGTCGGCTGTAAGCGGCGCTCAGCTTTAACTTGGGTAATGGTATCGAACTGTTCTGTCGCACTGCTGCGTTGGTAGCGTAGGCTACGACGGTCAAGGGCTTGATAGTGTTGGTTATCGTCAATTAAGCGCAAGACTTGTGGCTGAATAGAAGCATTCGGGTCAGCAACAAAAAGCTGTGACTCATCAACCAGCCAGTTAATGCCTTCGCTACGCCATAGACGGGTTAAAAAGTCATAATCGCTTTCGTTTGACTGCATCACAAATGGACGCACATCGTAATCTTTACTTAAACCAGATGTGTCGAGCGTTAAACTTGAGGCAAATAACGGGCTTTTACCCTGCCATTCTTTAAACAGAATTTCGCTAATATCGCGCACGCTTTTATTCATAAACACGCGGCTATTACGACGTTTATGCCAAAGTGCAGTTGGGTCTTTTAAGGTGAGATTATAAATGGTAAGTGAGCCGTCGCTTTGCCCCTGACTCGCTTCGGTAATAATGCCCGTGGTTCTAAAAAACTGGCCTGTGTCAGTCACCTGATCAACAGCAACCTGACAGCCAATAAATTGTTTTAATGCAATATGCGCGTTTGTCGACAGACACAGTAACTCAGCAACGCTGCCTTGGTTGAGCGTATGTTCGCCCTCAATGCGCTGTAAGAAAACTTGCTGATTTAAAGACTGATTTGAGAATTGGATATGGACGGCACGATTTTGTGAAACAAGGCCTAAACGCTCCAATATACTCGACACACTCATCTGCATTTTTATTATCAATCAAACTTATATTTAAGCCGCATTTTAATTAATAAAAGACTAATCTGTCTATCTATACTCATTTTCAAAATGTAACTAGTCTAAATATGCTGTTTTACGTTAATTTGTTATTAAATAGGTATTTAATCGGTAAAGTTAGATCATTTTAAAGTCTTATAATCCACCAAGGTATATTTAATATTTTCCTTTCATATTCAAATAGATATTCAAGAAACCCAAACATTCAAATTAATAAAATTAAGGATGAAATATGAAAATAAAAAAGTCTGCTTTTTATATATTTACTGTGATTTTCTCATTTCATTCTTCAGCATTTGCTGAACCGAGTGTGGCCGATATTCAATATCGTGCAGAGCAAGGGCAAGCTGTTGCTCAATATCATTTGGGGATGATGCTTTTAAGTGGTGAACAAGGCGTTGTTAAAAACTATGAACAAGCGTTTAAATGGCTAACTGCGGCTGACCAAAATGGAAGCGTGGGGGCAAAATATAGTTTAGGAATGCTGTATTACACAGGCACGGGTGCTGAAAAAGATGCCAAGCACGCTTTTGATTATTTCACTAAGGCTGCGGCCAAGGGTCATGCGAAAGCACAATATAACTTAGGGGTGTTATATGACAGAGGTGAAGGAACTGCGCAAGATTATGGAAAGGCGTTTGAATGGTTTAGTCGTGCTGCCGAGCAAGGCTACCCACCCGCAGAATATAATTTAGCTCAGCTATATAAAAAAGGTCACGGCGTAACCCAAAGTGATGAGCAAGCGCTTAAGTGGTACACCAAAGCGGCTGAGCATGGCGAAAGTGATGCCCAGTACAACTTGGCCCAGATGTATTTAAATGGTGAAGGCACACCGAAAAGCACACAACTGGCAAAGAAATGGTTTCAGCAAGCTGCCAATGCAGGAGATGTAGATGCGAAAGAAATGCTTAAAGGTTTAGAATAAAGAATCAAAACTTAATGTTTATCTAACTCTAATAACTCACTAATTTCTTCACCGTATACCCATTTATTTAAAATACCTTCCGAACTTTCTAGGCCTACAATATCTAGAAAGCTTTCAAATGTAGTTGCCACTTGTTCTCGATCTTCTGTATCAAGCTTATCAGGATCGATTTGGCTGATTTCATGAGCAAGAACATGTAAAAGTTCTGCCTTAGTTGGCTTATTCTTTTGTTGATAGAGAGCAATAAAAGCTTGTGCAGCATCAGCCACTTTTTGATTCAAACTCATACGTAATGCAGGATTTTGAACCCCTGTATATAGTTGTCCATCTCCAACAAAATGATCTTGAGCTTTAAACTTTTCTAGTTGTTGAATAACAATAGAGTTTGAATTTTGAATACTCATTTCTGTTTTATTGTCAGTTTTTTGGGCACAGCCAACTTGTGAACTTAAGATGGCCATCACTAAAACCACAAGCTTTTTCATAATTTTATTACTTTTATATTTGTCTGCATTAAATATAAACTAAATTAATTACAATTTTCCATATCCATGAAAATTCATTTTATTATTTATTTTTTCTAATTAAATATAAACATTAATTCTATTATTTTAAAGCTACATTTAGTTTTATTATTAAATCAAAAATATTTTAAATATTAAATTGACGTAATTAAAATCACCGATTATTATCTCGTTGCTGGCCTACATTGCCAGACGGTTTTGACAGACCGTAAGCTCATAGCGGATTATAGTTCTACTATAATTCGTTAGACCCTTGCGTCCCCTTTCTTTGCGGTAGGACGGGAGGGGGACGCCCTGTGCGTGCTGGTTCTATGAGCTCCAGTCTGTCAACCCCCTTTCGTTCTACCACCATAATCAATTGACGGTGATCTGGTGGTAGGGCTCCATTTTCAAGGAGTTGACCATGACATTTTTTAAACTCATTCCCTCGCCTATTTAACTATTTTATTTATTTAAAATTTGGGTTTTCTATTTCCTGATTTTTTAAATTCATAAACTATTTTTATTTTAAAAATTTAATTATTTTTATTTTCCTGTATTTATGGGAGGGTTAATTATTATCTAAAAATTATTTTAAACCTTAAAACTAATTATATTTTTATTCTACTCATAGATATCAATCATTATGAGAATAATATGACAATTCATAAATCTATTTTGGCTTTCAGTTTGGTTCTAGCGAGCTTGGGAATTTCGGGTTGTAACTTACACACCCAACAGGAGTTTGAAAAAATTTGCCTGTCGGGTGGGCACAGCAAAACCAGTTGCGAATGTATTTATCAGCGACTTGAACAAACCTACTCTCCCAAGCTGATGCAGCAGCTAGAACATGTCAGTTTGCAAAGTCCTGTTCTCCCACGGGACTTTGCCCCTACTTTTTTCAGCGTCATGCAGCGGTGTGACAAAAGTAGTCTGGGTTAAGCGTTTGGCTTGGCCCCTCTATCTCTGTGTTGCAATGGTTTATTACTTTAAATCAGCGCAAAAGATTAAAGTCTGTTGTGGCACAGAGGCCTAAGTTGAGCTCAAAATGAGATATGTAAAAGGCGATCTTGTACGTTTTATCCTACAAGCTTTTAGGGATTTTGCGGATTGGCGACTCCCTACTTTTTTCCTAATATGAACTCATACAGGAACAGGATGTTCCGGAACATAAAACAACAATAATAGGTTCATGCACCAGGAGCGTGAGATACGACAGGAGTCATATCTAGCAACCAAATACGAAAAAGCTCGACAGGATGTCGGGCTTTTTTTATATCTGAATATTGGGAATATTTTAGGGTTTAAAAATCTCTGGCAGACTCTCTGCAAGAATATTAGGAATGTTGTTTGGATAAACAATCTGATCTGTTTGGCTTAGTTCATCAAATGTCCACCAACGACTTTTACTAATCACAAGCTTTTCTTGTTCAGTCCAGTTTGCTGTATTTACTTCTTCATTTTTAATAAAAACAATAAAAAGCCTTTCATCAGAAATCACAACTTCCGCACTGGGTAACATCATTTCAAAATTGCGTGTTGCAACATGAGTGCCTACATTCTGCCTTACTACACCTAGTTCTTCATAAAGCTCTCGGCAAGCTGCTTGCTCGAAGGTTTCCCCGTCTTCAAGCCCGCCACCTACAGTTGCCCAATGTGATTGTCCAGCCAAAGCATCATTTGTATGAGTAAACTGAAATAACAAAATTTGATGATTTTCATTAAGAACTAATAGTCTTGAAGATTTTCTAATACGCATTTGATTTTTTCTTAAAGTAACAAGGTGGCTATTATTCATATTCACTTTGAAAAGTTAAATCATTTCTCAATGTACGTTTTAACCTACAAACTTTTAGGGATTTTGCGGATTGGCGACATCCTGCTTTTTTCCTAATATGAACTCATACAGGAACAGGATGTTCCGGAACACAAAACAACAATAATAGGTTCAAGCACCAGGAGCGTGAGATACGACAGGAGTCATATCTAGTACCCAAATACGAAAAAGCCCAACAGGACGTTGGGCTTTTTTTATTGCTGTTTAAAAATATGTTTAGGCTAAACCTATAGAGGACTATGCGCCTGTTCTTGCTTTTTATGGCGTATCCAACGTACCGCTAAAATAACCGCAATCAGCACCACTACGGCAACAAGCGCAGGCACTAACATGGCTGAAACCGAGAGTAAGATTGCTCCAACCCACTCTCCTGTCGCAACGACAAAATTACCCAAGCCACCCGTAGTTGCAGTTGAAACACCGCGTGCAGCAACGGTACTCATTTGCACTACACCTGCCGTACCACCGCCCACAATAATCGCTGCCGCCCAACTGGCAAACTGAGACATTTCTCCACTGCTAACCGCCATTGTCGCTAGCGTACCCGCGATCATAGCCGCAGGTGTTGCGACTGTGTCTAAGGCATTATCGACCCACGGAATATAGTAAGCTGCGACTTCACACACCGTTGCCACGCCTAAAGCCAAACACACCGATGGCAGAGCTAACCATTCAAAACCTTTTGATGGCTCAAACCATCCCATCATGGTGGCAATGCTCATGACCAGTAGCGGCACAAACACGCGAAAACCGCAGGCAGCGCTCAGCCCCACGCCAATACATAAACCCAATATTGTTTCCATAACGGTTTCCTTTTCATGCCCATCACGGGTCTTGTTATGTAAGTCTTATTTTTAAATTAACAAAAAGCCCCATCGGGTGACAGGGCTTTTTGTTAAATGCGAACGCAAATATTATTTCATTCTTAACGTTTAAATTGTGTGCAGTAGCATTTCGTGCAAGGTGGTAAAGGGTCGGTATTAATTTCTAAAAACACTCGATGTCCGCACTGAGCACAGAAATAGAAGCCTGTTCCGGGTTTTTCGCCAGCTGTTACCATGATTACATTCCTATAATCGTATATATATTAAACAGGAATATAACCCACTTAAAGTGAATGTCAATTGTCCATTTCGCCCGATGATGATGGCATAAATGCAAAAAATGTTATTTGTACGATTTATCTTACACAGATTTAGGGATTTAGCGGATTGGCTCTCCCCTGCTTTTTTTCTATGATGAGTTCATACAGGAACAGGATGTTCCGGAACATAAAACAACAATAATAGGTTCATGCATCAGGATCGTGAGATACGACAGGAGTCATATCTAGCAACCAAATACGAAAAAGCCCGACAGGATGTCGGGCTTTTTTTATATTCTTATTTTTCTGCTGAATATAATTGCAGATATTACATTCACTGATAATTTTGCGAATGTAGCTACTTTTACTCATCCGCAACACTAGCTGATGCTTTAGGAATTGCATTAACAATTACAACGTCTAAATTTTTTAGTCTCGTATTCTTAACTAATGAATTGAAGGACTCCCAGCGCCCCTTTGTAATACCTTCATTATATAAAACTAAATATATGCCTTTTTGACTTTTCTCTGCTTTTTGATAAATAGGGAGCTGCTTTTCATAACCATGAGCTAATTGATTATTCGATGTTAGCTTAACTTCTACTAATACCTTAGTTGATGCACCTGCACTAATTTTAAAATCAACGGGTCCTCTACCTGCATCGGCCTCAGGGGATAAATCTAAATTATTTGCATAACAATATGCACTTGCAATTCCAAAAAATAATAATTGTGCTGCTGATTCATGCTTTCTTTTATCTTTATCATCATAAAGTAACTTACTCAGCCCATTATTCTCTATTAATTCCTTAAAATGCATACATATTTTTTTAACTACTGTATACACATCATCCAAAGTTGGGTTTTTCTTTAAAGTTAATTCTAGAGGTTGTTTAGCTAATACATCTTGAGCTGTTCTATACCAAATTACTTCCCCTGTTTTATCTTCATTAAAGTCATAATAACTAGGTCTTGAGTTGGAATATGCCTCTAACAATTCTTTCAATAAATCAGGGTATTGTATAAATACATTTTTTACATGTTGCTTCTTTTCTTGGGTAGTAACTGATTTATATGCGTTACCCAACAAATCATTAAAGAAAACTCGGAGTTCTTCATTATGGGATTTAATCCAATTAAGATCAGCAAACTCATTTGCAACTGGCAAATCTCTTAAGAACTCTTTAGGTATTAGTATAATCGGTTCTTTTGTATAAGGATTCTCAGGTAAATTTGCTTGTTTATAATATTTTGAGAATCTTAGTTCTTTTAGATCAATCTTAAATTCTGCACAAACTCTTTGTGTATATGCAATCAACTCATCAATTAAAATATTAGTTGTCATATCACTTATTAAATCTGGACCAACACCATCTTCAAAAGCACCAACTAATTCAAAAATGGCTGGATCCTCGTTGCCAGCTTCGATTATTGCTTTAATATTCTCCAATATCTGTTGTTTCTTTTTCTCTCCGATCCCACTCCCTTGATTACTTGATGAGTAACCAATACTAAAACCTTTAATTTCATTTGTTTTAAATATACTTAAAGCCTTTTTCCAAAATAAATCTGATTTAGATGTTTCTTGGGCTTGCTTCAATAACCTAATGACTTTTTCAAAAAAATTTTGAATTTTAGAATAAGCATTTTTAAATTCAGGTATTTTTGTATCTCTTATTAAACTTGGATCAATAAAAAGCCTTGTATCCACCCCCAAAATAGGATCAAAAGCGCCTGTTTCTTCGAATTTCAAACTATCAATTTTATATTCATCTACAAAACTTATAATCATTATACCGTCCAAATAAAAACCCCATCATCAAGATAGGGCTTTTTTTGAACAATATCAATAATGTTTAACTAAAGTATCAAGCCACTTGGCCTTCTAAAAAGTCTTGTGCAAAACGCTGTAATACACCGCCCGCTTCATATACAGAAACTTCTTCTTCTGTATCTAAACGGCAAGTCACAGGCACTTCAACAATCTCTTCTTTACCATCTGCTGTGGCACGTTCAATCACTAAAGTTAAAGTCGAGCGCGGCGCAATATTACCAATCACGCTATAAAGCTCTGTACCATCTAGTTTTAAAGTCTTGCGGTTTACACCCGGTTTAAACTCAAGTGGTAACACGCCCATACCCACCAAGTTGGTACGGTGAATACGTTCAAAACCTTCTGCCACAATCGCTTCAACACCTGCAAGGCGTACACCTTTTGCAGCCCAGTCACGGCTTGAGCCCTGACCATAGTCAGCACCCGCGATAATAATTAACGGCTGCTTACGGTTCATGTAGGTTTCAATTGCTTCCCACATACGCATTACTTCGCCTTCTGGCTCTACGCGCGCTTTTGAACCTTGCTTAATGGTACCGTCTGAACGAACCACCATTTCGTTATACAGTTTCGGGTTGGCAAATGTTGCACGTTGTGCAGTCAAATGGTCACCACGGTGCGTTGCGTATGAGTTGAAGTCTTCTTCTGGTACGCCCATTTTGTGAAGGTATTCACCCGCAGCCGAGTCCATCAAAATCGCATTTGAAGGCGACAAGTGGTCGGTGGTGATGTTGTCACCCAAAATCGCAAGCGGACGCATGTTTGCCAAAGTACGTGGTGCAGCCAATGCCCCTTCCCAATATGGTGGACGGCGGATGTAAGTACTTTGTGGACGCCAGTCATAAAGCGGACTTTCAGCTTCTTGAGTTACACCTAAGTCAAACATTGGAATGTAGACTTTACGGAACTGTTCAGGCTTCACGGCTTGTTTTACTAAGGCATCAATTTCAGCGTCAGATGGCCAAATGTCTTTGAGGTAAATCGGGTTACCTTCTTTGTCATGACCTAGCGCATCTTTTTCTATGTCAAAACGAATCGTACCCGCAATTGCATACGCTACAACAAGCGGTGGAGATGCTAAGAACGCCTGTTTTGCATATGGATGGATACGGCCATCGAAGTTACGGTTACCAGAGAGTACTGCTGTTGCGTACAAGTCACGGTCAATAATTTCTTGTTGAATGACTGGATCTAACGCGCCCGACATACCGTTACACGTCGTACAAGCGTAAGCCACAATACCAAAACCAAGTTGCTCTAAGTCTTTTAGAACGCCTGCTTCTTCAAGGTAAAGTGCAGCCGCTTTTGAACCCGGTGCAAATGATGATTTCACCCAAGGTTTACGAACTAAACCAAGTTCATTTGCCTTACGTGCCAACAAACCTGCGGCCACAGTGTTACGTGGGTTAGAGGTATTAGTACATGAAGTAATTGCAGCAATAATGATTGCACCATCAGGCATTAAGCCGTCAGAACGGTTTTCAACAACACCCGCAATACCCTTTTCTTTTAGATCCGCAGTTGAAACACGTGCATGTGGGTTTGATGGACCAGCAATGTTACGAGTTACTGTCGATAGGTCAAAACGTAGTACGCGTGGGTACTCTGCTTTGGTCATATCAGATGCCCAAAGACCAATTTCTTTTGCGTACTGTTCAACCAATGCCACTTGAGCATCTTCACGGCCCGTTAGGCGTAAGTAGTCGATTGTGTTTTGGTCGATGTAGAACATCGCAGCCGTAGCACCATATTCTGGTGTCATGTTCGAAATGGTTGCACGGTCGCCTACAGACATACTGTCAGCACCTTCACCAAAGAACTCAAGGTAAGCACCAACTACGCGCTCTTTACGTAAGAATTCAGTTAAAGCAAGTACGATATCTGTTGCAGTAATGCCTGCCTGACGCTGACCTACAAACTCAACACCAATAATGTCTGGCAGACGCATCCAAGATGCACGGCCTAACATTACGTTTTCAGCTTCTAAGCCACCTACACCCACAGAAATTACGCCCAAAGCGTCTGTATGTGGTGTGTGTGAGTCTGTACCAACGCAAGTGTCTGGGAATGCTACGCCATCACGCGCCTGAATCACCGGAGACATTTTCTCTAGGTTAATCTGGTGCATAATGCCGTTCCCCGCAGGGATTACATCGACATTTTTAAATGCGGTTTTAGTCCACTCAATAAAGTGGAAACGGTCTTCGTTACGGCGGTCTTCAACAGCACGGTTTTTTGCAAAAGCGTCTGGGTCAGCACCACCGTATTCCACTGCTAAAGAGTGGTCGACAATGAGCTGAGTCGGCACAACTGGATTGACTTTAGATGGGTCACCACCTTTGTCGGCAATCGCATCACGCAAACCTGCAAGGTCAACCAATGCAGTTTGGCCTAGGATGTCATGACACACCACACGCGCAGGATACCAAGGAAAGTCCAAGTCCTGACGGCGTTCAATCAACTGCGTTAAATAAGCAGTTAAATTCTCGGCATCGGCACGGCGTACCAATTGCTCTGCGAGTACTTTAGACGTGTAAGGCAGTTTTTCGTATGCGCCTGGCTGAATATCTTCAACGGCTTGACGCACGTCATAATATTCAAGCTGGGTACCTGCCAGCGGTTTACGGTATTTTGTGTTCATTAACCACGCTCCGCCAATGGTTTAAATTCGAGGTTTTCAGGGCCTGTGTAGTTCGCGCTTGGACGAATGATTTTGCCGTCTTGGCGTTGTTCAATCACGTGCGCTGACCAGCCTGCTGTACGTGCAATCACGAACAATGGTGTGAACATGGCAGTTGGAACACCCATTAAGTGATAGCTTACTGCACTGAACCAGTCGAGGTTCGGGAACATGTTTTTCACTTCTTTCATCACTGCTTCTAAACGTTCAGCGATAAGGTACATTTTGGTGTTCTCTTGTGCTTGCGCCAAGTCGTGAGCAACTTTCTTGATCACTTCGTTACGTGGGTCAGAAACTGTATAGACAGGGTGACCAAAACCAATTACGACTTCTTTATTTTCAACACGTTTACGGATGTCAGCTTCCGCTTCGTCTGCATTGTCATAACGTTGTTGAATCACGAATGCAACTTCGTTCGCACCACCATGTTTAGGTCCACGAAGTGCGCCGATACCACCTGTAATTGCCGAGTACATGTCAGAGCCTGTACCTGCAACCACACGTGACGTAAATGTCGATGCGTTGAACTCATGCTCAGCGTACAAAATAAGCGATGTATGCATTGCTTGAATCCATTCTTCAGATGGCTTTTCGCCATGAAGCAAATGTAAGAAATGCGCTGCAATTGAGTCGTCATCAGTTTCAACTTCAATACGACGACCGTTGTTGCTGAAGTGATACCAATAAAGCAGCATTGAACCTAAGCTTGCCATTAATTTGTCAGCAATGTCTTTTGCGCCAGCTTCATTGTGGTCTTCGTGTTCTGGCGTTAAGCAACCAAGCACTGAAACACCTGTACGCATTACGTCCATAGGGTGTGCAGACGGAGGAAGTTGTTCAAGTGCAGTTTTAAGTGCTGCCGGTAAGCCACGAAGCGCTTTTAATTTTGCTTTATATGCTTTGAGTTCAGCTTTGTTTGGTAATTTGCCATGTACGAGCAAGTGAGCAACTTCTTCAAATTGGCTACCTGCTGCAAGGTCAAGAATGTCATAGCCACGATAGTGCAAGTCGTTACCGCTACGTCCTACGGTACATAGTGCTGTGTTGCCTGCAACTTGTCCGCTAAGTGCAACTGATTTTTTTGGTTTGAAGCCTGTTGTTGTTTCATTTGAGCTCATAGAATCATCCTTTATATCAACCAGAATTTGTTGTTTGTTCAATTTTTACTTGGGTAAAAACGCGACAGCGTCTTGCCGAGTTTTCATCCATTTTTTGGATTAACCTGCCGTTCGCCTTACTTTTCACGGATGAAAAGTAAGCAAAAATCCTTGTTGGTCTGACGATATATCCCTATATCGCAGTCCAACGTAGCGGCATCCATGCCGCCCTCACGATAGCCAAGACCATCGTTTCCCCCCTTCTTTTTAAAGAGGGTTGGTTTATTTCTTTTTAGCAAATGCGTTGTCTAAGTAGTCTTCAAACGCGTAGTAATTAATGCGTTCATATAACTCTTTACGCGTTTGCATAATATCAATCACATTCTTTTGCGTGCCTTCTTTACGCAAGGTTTCATACACAGTTTCGGCTGCTTTGTTCATAGCACGGAAAGCAGAAAGCGGATAAAGCGCAAGGCTTACATCGGCAGATGCTAACTCTTCAGTGGTAAACAGTGGCGTAGAACCGAACTCGGTAATGTTTGCCAAAATTGGGGCACCAGTCTTCTGAGCAAATTGCTTGTACATATCAAGCTCGGTAATTGCTTCAGGGAATAGCATGTCCGCACCCGCTTCAATGTAAGCACCCGCACGGTCAATTGCAGCTTGTAAACCATCTACAGCCAACGCATCGGTACGCGCCATAATCACAAAGCTGTCATCACCACGCGCATCAACCGCAGCTTTAATACGGTCAACCATTTCTTCTTGAGTCACAATGGCTTTGTTCGGACGGTGACCACAACGTTTTGCGCCCACTTGGTCTTCAATGTGCATTGCCGCAGCACCAAACTTGATCAGTGCTTTTGTAGTACGAGCAATGTTAAATGCAGAAGCACCAAAACCTGTGTCGGCATCAACCAATAATGGAAGATCACATACATCAGTAATACGGCGTACGTCGGTCAACACATCATCAAGGTTACTAATTCCCAAATCAGGTAAGCCTAAAGAACCAGCGGCTACACCACCACCTGATAAGTAAATCGCTTTATAACCTGCACGTTTTGCCAAAAGTGCATGATTGGCGTTAATGGTTCCAACCACTTGTAATGGCTTTTCTTGGGCTACTGCATCGCGAAATAGCTGACCTGCGGATTGTTTAGCCATTGTTATGTTCTCCTTGTGCTTGTAGCAGTGTTTGCTCAATAATTTTGTAAGAAGCATTGATATGTCGATGCATGAGCAGCTCGGCAAGTTCACCATCGCCTTCTGCAATTGCATCTAAAATACGGATGTGTTCGTCCCAAGCTTTGCTCGGTCGATCAGGTGTGTTTGAAAACTGAATTCGGTACATACGAATGAGATGATAAAGCTCATCACATAGCATTTTTTCTAAGGTTTTATTGCCACTACTTTTGATAATGCAGTAGTGAAAATCGTCCTGCCCTTCTTGCAAGTAATATCCTTTACCTGCTTTAAAGTTTTCATCTTCGGCATGCATACGCAATACATCACGTAACGCCAAGATTTGCTTTTTATCAATATGCTGAGCAGCAAGTTTGCAAGCCAAACCTTCTAATGATGCACGAATCTGGTAAAGCTCTTTAAACTGTTGCAGTGAGAGCGAAACCACGCGCGCGCCCACATGTGCAGTACGCTCAACCAAACGTTGCCCTTCAAGACGATGAATCGCTTCACGCAAAGGCCCGCGGCTAATGCCATAAGTCCGTGCCAGTTCAGGTTCTGAAATTTTGCTACCTGCCGGAATTTGACCCAAAACAATCGCCGTCTGTATTTGTTTAAATACATTCTCGGTCAGTGTTCTTCCCTGACTTTGTAGAGGCTCTGGTGCGAAGGTCAAATCTTGCATATTGTCGACAATTTTTAATCAATTATGAGTTTTATAGCGGTATGAATGAAAAAAATCAAGGTGATTGTTGACACTTCAGAGAACCCATCAGGTCAATTTTTATCGTTTGACCGCTTATATCACCTTATATTTAAACCACTAAATCACTTGCTAATTAGTAGTTATAAAACAGATATTTAATATTATTTTACCTATAGATTTATGGCACTTTTTTAGCTGCTTTTCGACTTCTAATCTTTTGTTTCAAACTTTAGTCTACAACCAATGTATTACAGCAAGATTGTAGACAATCTGCTTGAATGAAAGCATGAGTTATAAATTACTATCTATTTACCGTAATTTCTTTTAAATCTTTTTATCATTTTCATCCAGAAAATATCGATATTAGTGAAATTATCAGGTGCTTCACGGTAGCTTTATTGATACATTATTGAACATCGACATAGTTGTGGCGTATTTTTCGAGACAGAAAAAACCCAGCACTATGCATATTGTTGAATGAAAGGACTTTTTTGATGTTTCAACATATCCCCCCATACGCAGGCGATCCAATTCTCTCTTTAATGGAACAGTTCAATGCTGATACTCGTTCTGGAAAAGTGAACTTGAGTATTGGTCTTTATTATAACGAAGACAGTATTGTTCCTCAGTTAGAGACCATTATTGAAGCGCAAAAGCGTATCGAGCCTAAAAACGGTAAAACCAAACTTTATTTGCCAATGGAAGGCTTCAAACCTTACCGTGAAGCAATTCAAGCACTTTTATTTGGTGCAAACAGCCCAGCAGTTAAAGCTGGCCGTGCTGTAACCATCCAAACACTTGGTGGTTCAGGTGCATTGAAAGTTGGTGCGGATTTCTTAAAAACTTATTTCCCAAATTCAGACGTTTGGGTAAGCCAACCAACTTGGGACAACCACGTTGCGATTTTCAATGGCGCTGGCATCAAAACTCATTTCTACCCATATTTCGATAACGAAACGCGTGGTGTAGATTTTGACGGTATGCTTTCTACACTTAAAACTTTGCCTGAGCAAAGCATTGTGTTGTTGCACCCATGCTGCCACAACCCAACGGGTGCTGACTTAAACCCAGCGCAATGGGATCAAGTGATTGCAGTATTAAAAGACCGTAACCTTATTCCATTCCTAGATATCGCTTACCAAGGTTTTGGTGACGGTATGGAAGAAGATGCGTATGCAATTCGTGCTTTAGACCAAGCTGGTCTAAACTTCATTGTGAGCAACTCGTTCTCTAAAATCTTCTCTTTATATGGTGAGCGCGTTGGCGGCTTAACTTTCGTTTGTGACGATGCAGAAGCTGCTCAGTGCACATTCGGTCAGTTAAAAGCGACTGTACGCCGTATTTACTCTAGCCCTCCTACAACAGGTGCTTGGTTAGTTGATGAAGTGTTAAATGACGCTGAACTTAACCAACAATGGCAAGGTGAAGTAAAAGAGATGCGTGAGCGTATTATCAAAATGCGTAGCATCTTGAAAGATGAACTCACTAAAGCGCTACCAGACCGTGACTTTAACTACCTTGTAAACCAAAAAGGTATGTTCAGCTACACAGGTCTAACTGCTGAGCAGGTGGATATCTTGCGTGAAGAATATGCAATCTACTTAGTACGTAGTGGTCGTATTTGTGTAGCAGGTTTAAACATGAACAATGTTTACACTGTTGCTAAAGCGATGGCAGAAGTGCTTGCTAAATCTGTAGAAGCAGCATAAATCATCCATTAAAAAAGGCGCTTCGGCGCCTTTTTTTATATCTCAATATTAAGATTTGGTTTTACCCCAATATTTCAGTTTTGAGGTATGTCCAATACCCACATTAAAGCTATTGGTTGGGTCGAGTTTTTGGTAGAAATTGGCCAATGCAGGTTTAGCAATGTAGAGATGCCCGACATTATGCTCTGCCGGATATTCAGCACGTCGCGCATCCAGCAACTTCCACATTTGATGTTCCATTTCTAAAGGATCATGGCCCTTTTTAAGAATATAGTCCTGATGGAAAACATGACAAAAGAAATGCCCATAATAGAGTTTATGGAGAATTTTCTTTTCCATCTCGGCTGGCAGTTGCTCTACCCATTCGCGGTCATTACGACGTAAGGCAATATCAAGCGCGACAATATCTTCAACTTCACTACGGTGCGTATCGCGATAACGAATAGCCGCCCCTGCAATCGCAAAACGGTGTAAGAACGCTTTTCGCCCTTCTTCTTCGCTGCATACGAAATAGCTGCCTGACGGATGCACTGCAAAATATTCTTTTAAAAACTGCTCGGTCTGAACTTTTGAATTATTTTCAACACGTAGCACTAAATGATGCTCATAACGATCTCGATATTCGGTCATACGCTTAGGCAAATGACTCGGTAAAAAGAACGTAATGGCCTGCAAAATATGATCTGTTAAGCCTTTAATTTTAAATTTTTCTAAGAAGCCATCGACTTTATCTTTCATCGCAAAAGCTTTTGGAACATTGGCTGTACCGAACTTTTCAATAAATAAGAAGGTGTCTTTTCCGTACTTTTCACCAATCAAATAAGCATCTCGGTGAATATATTCACCTGCAATTGGCAAACTTGGCAGTGAGGTCAATAAGTAACGACGAATCGCTGTTAAATCATCGGCATCATTTGTACCAATATAAAAGACATTACTTTCTACTTTCTCATAAGTATCAAGGCGCACCGCAAACACACAGACTTTACCTGCCGAACCCGATGCTTCAAACAAACGTGACGGATCTGCATTAAAACGGGCGGGCGTATCTTCATCAACTTGAGTCACATCATGCGCATAGCGATGGTCCGATGCCTGCTTTTCGCTATCATCTAAAATATCTACCGCTTGGTACTGCTGTTTTTCTAAACGCGTCAAAATTTCTTCGGGAGTCGCGCCTAAATTAACCCCTAAATGGTTCACTAATTCTAATTGACCGGCAGCATTCACCTGAGCATATAACGCCAGTTCAGTGTATGCAGGGCCACGACGTACCAAGGCACCGCCCGAGTTATTACACACACCGCCAAGTACCGATGCACCAATACAAGATGAACCAATCACCGAATGTGGTTCACGGTCATAACCTTTTAAAATTTGCTCTAAATTATCTAAGGTCGCACCCGGTAAACAAATCACTTGCTTACCATCATGAATAACTTGTATACCCTTTAAACGACGCGTACTCATGACTAAAACAGGACGGTCATAGTCATCGCCATATGGCGTTGAACCACCTGTGAGTCCCGTATTTGCCGCCTGCATAATAACAATACAATCTGCATCAATGGCAGCTTGAAGCACCTGCCATTGCTCTAACAATGTGCCTGGTACCACTACAGCAAGCACTTTCCCCTCACCAAAACGGCGGCCTTGACGGTACTGACGCGTGCTTTGATCATCGGTCAAAACATGAGAACGCCCTACAATATTTTGTAAACGTTCGATCACTGCTTGAGGAGAAAATGTTTGCATGATGGTTTCCTTTTAGTCATCCATACCACATAGTTTTTTTAAATTTAGAGCAACACGACGGAGTCTTACAGGTAAAACTTCGATGTAAACAGCTCATTCTGTTACTTTGATTTTGCCCAAAGTAACCAAAGGCACAGTCACTTACAGAACCTGTTCGCTGTATCCATTTTTCAATTTACATTGCAAAAACAAATCCTTGCTCATACCACGCAGGCTGTAAGTGACGCTTAGCACCAGCAGCTAATTTCTTAACTCAATTGGCTACGCGTTGGCGGCAGGGATGCCGCCTGTTGAGCAACCGCATAAGGAAGTGCGGTTTGCTCAACAAAAGGTTTTTGGTTACTTTTGACTTTTCAAAAGTGACAAATGCCTATACATAAAACATTAGCAAATCATTAAATTTTGAGGCTGTGCTTACTGCTTCACTTAAAAATTATTTCTTAAAAACCTTGCTTCATTGCCTGCACTAAACAATCCGCATTAATATCCGAAATCGACTTAGCACCCGTAAGCGTCATCGCAACACGCATTTCTTTATCAATCAAATCAAGCAAGTTCGACACGCCTTGCCCACCTGCTGCTGCCAAGGCATAAACAAACGCACGGCCAAGTAATACCGTATCAGCGCCAAGTGCCAACATACGCACGACATCTAAACCATTACGAATGCCGGAGTCAGCCAAAATCGCCAAATCACCTTTTACTGCATCAGCAATTGCAGGCAATGCACGAGCAGACGACATCACACCATCTAACTGACGGCCACCGTGATTCGATACCACAATCCCATCTGCACCAAACCGTACAGCATCTTTGGCATCTTCAGGGTCTAAAATACCCTTAATTACCATTGGACCATCCCAAAACTCACGAATCCACTCAAGGTCTTTCCATGAAATTGATGGGTCAAAGTTCGAGCCTAACCAGCCAATATAATCTTCAAGTCCAGTTGGTTTACCTAAATATTTAGAAATATTGCCCAAGTCGTGCGGACGTCCCATTAGGCCGACATTCCATGACCAATGGGGGTGAAACATAGACTGCATATAACGACGCATCGCTGCATTTGGTCCACTCATACCCGAGTGTGCATCACGGTAACGCGCCCCTGGCACAGGCATATCTACAGTAAACACCAGTGTTGAACAGCCTGCCGCTTTTGCACGCTCCAAAGCATTACGCATAAAACCACGGTCACGTAATACATAAAGCTGAAACCACATAGGACGGTTAATTGCAGGTGCAACTTCTTCAATCGGACAAACAGAAACCGTTGAAAGCGTAAATGGAATGCCCTTTTTATCGGCTGCCATCGCCGCCTGAACTTCACCACGACGCGCATACATGCCTGTTAAACCAACTGGTGCCAACGCAACCGGCATCGACAATGTTTCATTAAACAGTTTTGTCTCTAAACTTAACGCTGACATGTCATTCAGCACACGTTGACGCAATGCAATTTCTGACAAATCTTGAACGTTACGCTTTAAGGTATATTCCGAATACGCCCCACCATCAATGTAATGAAATAAGAATGGAGGTAAGCGACGCTGTGCCGCAGCACGATAATCATTGCCAGAAGAAATAATCATTTTGAATCAACTCTATTTAAACGATTTGCACGTTTCTGGCGAGCTTCGTCTTCATCCAGAGAACGCACATGATTAATCACAAATTCAATATGACCGCAGACAGCTTGGCGTGCGGCCTCGGGATCTTTACGATCAATAGCATCCATCACCTGAAAATGCTGCTCACTGAGCAAGTCACCATTTACGGGGTCGTTATAAACTTTCTTACGCCCTAACAAGACGTTGTATTGCAGCAAATCGAACAAACTACGCATCATTTGAATCAGCACAATATTGTGAGAGGCTTCAGCAATCGCCAAGTGAAACTCAGCATCCGCCACCGCAGCCTGTGCTGAGTCACCCGCATTTTGGTGACGACTAATTTCATCAAAATAATGATGAATTTTGGCGCGATCTTCAGGCGTTGAGCGCAATGCGGCATACCAAGCAGTGCCGCCTTCAAGTAATAACCGCGCCTCTTGCACATCAAAACGGTACAGTGGATCTTCTTCAATCAAGTTACTAATTGGGTTCACAATCAGTTGCTGTGGCCACTGTTCAGGTAACTGCTGAATATAAGTCCCATCGCCACGACGGCTACTGAGTACCCCTTGACTATTGAGCTGCTGAATTGCTTCACGCAAAGACGGACGAGAAACTCCTAAGCTTGTTGCAAGCTGGCGTTCGGCAGGCAAGCGGTCACCTTTTTTCATATGACGCTCTTCAATTAATGCCTGCAATTTCATGACCACTTGATCGGAGATTCTCATCGCGTTTCCTTCACTGGAGTTATGGAATCATCCACGGAACCAGATAAGCCTGAACCGTAATAATGATGCCAACAAAG
>Ga0268255_10000772_pt1 | contig 20671 bp, 16 predicted proteins | sample AgamicOrMarz_FD_200256 | JGI IMG/M metagenome (GOLD analysis project Ga0268255, IMG submission 200256) | Agave microbial communities from Guanajuato, Mexico - Or.Ma.rz (v2) (version 3) | ecosystem: Host-associated > Plants > Phyllosphere > Phylloplane/Leaf | place: Guanajuato, Mexico...
CTACCCCGATCGGCACCATTATTCTATTTCACCGTGTGATGAAATTACCGACTTTTTTTGGTTTCATTTTGTTTCTTCGAAGGGCTGGCAGGATCTTACCATTTCTAAACCTTTTCATTACGAGGAAAGAGCTGCTGAAGATTGTGGAAACTTTTTATCAGAGAGCCCGTTCGGAATTACACTACCCAAATTTTGCAAAGTATCCAATCCTGAAGCGGTTGAACTCCTGTGTTCAAAAATTACTTCAGCGGAAAATGAGTCTATCTACTATAGAGAATGGCAGCGGCAGATCCTTTTTCAGCAATTACTCCAAGAACTTTCAAATCATATGCACTTAGCCAATTCTCTGCCCGCATTCGCGGTCGCAGAAAAAGCAGCCGTTTATTTGCGGAAACATTATGCCAAAAAAGTGACCTATGAAAGTCTCGGCCGGGCTCTCAAATTCCATCCCAATCATATTGCAAGATGCATGATCCAGTCCTTTGGCTGTACACCGATTGAATATGTAAATAAAATTCGTATTGATCAAGCAAAGATATTATTGGTTTCAACAGATTGGAGCATTGATAGGATTTCAGAAAGTAGTGGTTTCACACAATCCGCATATTTCAGTAGAATCTTTAAAAAGCTGGAACATTTAACTCCCAATCAATTCCGCAAACAATATGTTGGAAAAGTACCTAATAATAACTCATCAATTAAAAGTAATGAGGACACGCCCTAGTTCTGTTTCATCACTCAACTAGGGCGTGTCCGTTTTACTTTATTTTTCCTTTAGACCTGTCTTTTTTAATTTAATAATAGGTTACTAGACAGTGATATTAATAGATTTGCTTGCTTTTCCGTAATGGATTTACCGCTTTGGGCAGACAGTTCATTCACATATGCAGTAAGCTTCCCTTCAACTGCCTCTTTATTTCCTCTAGCTGAGGATTCCTTAGCTGCAGCAAGTTTGGCGGTAAGTGAATGCGCTATTCCTTCGTCTGTAATAAACGACTCAGTCAATCGGCTTAGACTGTCGAAGTCAACAGTCACTGTAAATTGAATGTCAGCTTCCGAGGTATTCCCTGTATGATCTGTAGCTTTTGCTGTAAATTTATTTCCACCAATACTATATTCATATGCTGGACCTTCAATGGCCGGACAATCAACTGATGCAATTCCAGATAAATCATCGCTCGCACTGCAGGAGATGGATATGTTTCCATCAACGGAATAGGTTCCCTCATTACCTTTAACCGTAATGACGGGAGCTGTTGTATCTTCTTCTACAATCATAATCCAGCTGATTTGCGGATCTGGTGAGCCAGGTACCCTGCGAACAGTCACATCCAATTTTCCATCCGTTACGTTCACATGTTGATAGCTTAGAACATCATATGCACTTGTAAATACATATCCCTTTGTTTTTGTTTCACCGTTAATTAGGATATCCGCTTTTCTGCTTCCCTTAGTCGATGAATACCAGCGATCATATAGACCGGTATATACCGTGTACTTACCATTTTTTAGATCAAACTTATATGAAAGGTTATCACCAGAATTCGCTAATAGGTAGCGTAATGAAGAAAATAGATCATCCCCTTCTCCACCAGCAGATCTTGTTTGATCCCCAACATATCCCCAACTCCTTCCATTAGCTGGGTCATACTTTTGATCAATTACATCTTTGTTTAATAGTGTATTCTCCATATAAGAAGACCATGTCACGTAATCACTTGTTTTCACTCCGCCTGCATGGACAAAATATCTTACATGATCCGGGATAACTAAGATTTTTGTTCTAATCACTTTATTGGCTAACTCAGAAAGTGTGCCTTCAACGACAACGGTACCAGGCTTTGAGAAATCCGCTGGATTAATTGTCCATTTTACCAGCGCATCAAGCTTTTCCCCCTCTGAATTTGTCACGTTGATTCTATTCGGTAAAGCAGGCACTTGACCAACAGACACCTTCTGAGGCAGTTCTGTATTGATGGTGACTTTCCCCATTCTGTCTAATGCATCCAGTTTCCACTCGTCATACCATTGCAGACTCATTTCATCACCTTGGCCAAACTCAATTGGCAGCCAAATATATCTTGAATCTTTTAAATCACTCGCCTTCCATCTGTCAGCCATAAAAATAAACTTACCCTTTTTAGCATCGACTGGAATAACGTTGGTACTTTGTGAATCAAATGTCGTCGAAGCTTTGTCGCCTATCGAAGGATCACGCAAAGGCTTCCATTCTCCAAAAATATTATCCGCAACTGTATACCTTGCTGGATTTGGGTCCCAGCCGGTAGCGCCAGATGTTATTAAATAGTATTTTCCTTGATATTTAAACATTGCCGGCGCTTCACGCTGCGCACCTGGAAAGACCCTCACATAATCCTCACCATAAACCGCTTTATACTCAGTATCACGTTCTATATTTCCGTCCTTATGCCAGCCTACCACATCGGTATAAGAATCATTTAGCTTTGAAATATAAATGGTCCTATTTTCTTCACTGGAATAAATCAAGTATGCAGTACCGTCATCATCCTTGAACAAGTTCATATCACGGGCCATCCCTGGCTGGTCTGGCTGACCATTGTAGGTGGCATCTTTAGGCGCTCTATCCATCCGATTGCTTACTTGATAAACGAAAGGTCCTGTAGGAGAGTCACTTACTGCATAACCTGCTTCCGCTTTTGCATACATCGCAGTTGATGTAGTCGAAGGGCCATCGGTATGCATCCACATAACATATTTTTTAGTCTTTTCATTGTAGATGACTTTAGGTCTTTCAATTACTCGATCTGTACCAATATCATTTAAAATATCAGCTTTGTCCTTTCTGCCTTCATAAAGCTTAGAGATTAATGGGTCGGTTTCAAACTGGTCGATCGATTCAATCGCTGTAAGGGCTAAGCCTTCATCTTTCCAGTTATATAAATCAGTGGAGGAATAAACTCTTACCCCTCTGGCAGGAAGGTATCCATTTGTTTTATCTTCCCCGTACCAATAATATTTCTTTGTTTGCTCGTCATACATGATCCCGCCGCCGTGTGCCTGAATAGGGGCACCGTTTGTATCTGTCCATACTTGCCCGGGTTTATAGGAAGTATTCGGGGTGTATACAGTAAGCCCCGCCAGTGCAGAGTCTAGATTTTTTATGGCTGTTCGAATTTGCTCCTGATTGGTTTTATTCTGAGCATCTAACCCGTTTTCATTGATATTTTTAACCAGGGCATCTGCTTGTTGGATGGCCTTATTTAGTGATTCTAGGCTGAATTGGGTATAGGTATTTGTTTTTTCCGCCTCTTTCTTTGCCGATTCTATTTTTGCCTCCAAATCTGAAAGAGGAATCACAACATATTTTTTGATAATGATATAGTTTACTAATGGGTCATTATAGTTTGATAGGGCAGCTGTGGCAGGTCCTTGGATCCTGACATCTAATTCTCCATCCGTTACCGAAACCTGTTGATATGTGACCTGTTTTTCAGCATTATAGCTTCCAATATCCAAATCTCCATTAGATAGATTTTGTCCCTCACCGATGATATTCACACTTCGGCCGCTCCACGGATTTTTGAATCCTAAAGTAAGATCATATTGACCATTCGGCAGCTCGAACTTATACTCTAATGCCTTATCCCTAACCTGCGATCCATTATAATATCGAAGCGAACCTAATTTATCAGCGCCATTAGAGACACTAGTATTACTGGTGGTGGTTACCAATCCCCACTTTTTCCCTGTAACGCTGTCTACACCGTATTTTTGCTCTGTTTTACTAGAATACAGCCCAAATTGATCTGTTCCCTCGACCGTATCAGGGGTCGGGTCACCTGCATTCACAAAATAGAGCACGTCCGTGTCCACGGTTGTCCCCTCAGCAGAAACATGTCCGGTTGAGGAAAAGGTTGGGATTGTAATGAGTGAAGCTGTTAAAATGGACGATAAAACCTTTTTCATTTTAAGCAACAAGATTCCTCCTTACTTTATTAATGTTTCTTTCCTTCTGTAGTCAAAGAGGTAATTTCATGTAGAGGAACCCTAATTCCTGAGCTATTAGTGAATAGGGTTCATTGCGTTTTTAAAGGTGTCATATATCAAACGTGGTTTTTCTTTGTCGAAAGACATTAAGCCCATTGTGGAAATCCCATTAATCTGTTGGTTGTAATTTAATCTTTCTTTATAATCTTTTAACACCCAGAATGTATAGCCGGCCATATAAGGCAGGCGACTAGGATCTGTTACCTGATTCCAGTGATTTAGGAACTTGTACGATTGCCATTCTTCTGTTCCGGACTGTGTTTCTGGTCCATGGTTATTGATTTCATCTGCATAGGCCCATGTTCCATTTTCTGTAATCAGAATCGGCTTATTTGGATAGGTTTTATGAACGATATCCAATGTCCGCCCCAAGTCTGAATCCTGCATATAAAAATAACCGAAGTATTCATTTAAACCAATTACATCCGCCAAGTCATAAGCCGGGTCCCAGCTGCTTCCAGATGCCCATGTGACGGGACGCTTTTGGATATCAACACTTTTGACCGCTTCCTTCATATCTGCCAGCCAATTACGATAAACGGTTTGATCATCCCAAATCCCTGACTCATTCTGTAATGACCACATGATGGTGGAAGGGTGATTGATTTGATTCCAAGCCATACTTAAAGCTAAGGCTCTAGAAAGACCATAAGAGTTGGTTTGCAGGGCTTCCTGCTTTGTATCAAGCCACATATTCTCTACTTCATCAAGTACCATTAATCCATGTTGATCCGCAAAATCATACACATATGGATGACGATTGTAGTGGCTATTACGTATGAAGTTTGCATTTACATCCAGAACATGACTCAATTCCGTATTATATTCTTCAATTGTCATAGAGCGGCCGCTTGCAGCCGTTTCCTCATGCCAGTTAAGTCCCTTCAAAAATACCTGTTTCCCATTTAGCGTTAATTTGCCATTCTCTACTGCAATGGTTCGCATTCCATAATTTGTGGAAAGACTGTCATCGAGAGACCCATTTCCTTTTTGAATAACCTGACCTTCCCCTTTTCCTTTATAAAGTTCTGCGGTTACTTGATAAAGATTCGGGGAATCTGGAGACCAATAGGCTGCTTTTGGAATCTGGAAATCCATTGAAACGACTTTTACTTCACCAGGTTTTAAATCCACTTCCTGTGACTTAGGATCTCCACCTGTTTTTTCCCCTGGATCGACAACTAATTGGCGATGTACTTCTTTGTCGCCATGGTTGTACACAACCACTTTTGTTGTTAAGGTATGTTCGCCTGTTGCAGTTAGTATTTTGCTAACATTTACATCGGATGTTGCTTCTAAATAAACACTGCGTGTAATCCCTGCATATGGCCAAAAGTCTACCGGTTTATACGGCAGTTCTGTGTCAGCTGTAATTGGTTTCGGATTCGAGCTTGTATAGGAATCATAGGTCGGTTTACGGTATACTCGGACCGCAATGACATTATCTTTTCCAGGTTGTAAATATTCGCCTACATCCAGGTCAAAAGGTGAATATCCCCCTTCATGTTCCCCCACCAAATGACCATTGACATAAACCCATGCACGATAGTTAACGCCAAGAAAATTAAGCTTGACGAATTGGTTTTTCCAATTGGCATCAGGAGAAAAATGTGTCCGGGACCAAGCGTAACCATCGTAAAAAGCACTTCCTTTTCCGAAGTTTGATCCATCGTATGTACCAAATCCAGGGGTATCATACAGATCCCAACTGCCCGGAACCTTTTCTTCTTGCCAATTTTTATCATCGTATCCATGTTCAAACCACTTTTCATTCAACCCTTGATTATTTGGGTCCATGGCGAATTTCCACTTACCATCAAGGTTTAAATAACTTCTACTTTGCTCTTTTAACGTCCATGTATCAAACGAAGGAACTGGTTCCCCATATTGAAACAACACATTCGTTCCATCAATTGATTGCACTTTCGTATTCATTGGTTCATGTTCAGCAATATTCACATTATTTCCTTTTGTATCTGCCTTGGCATTAGGCAGCCCAGCAAAAAACGTGGAACCAAGAAGAAGAACACCAATCCCAAAACTAGTGAATTTTCGATTCATTTGCCAACCTCCCGTTTGATATAAATCTTAATCCTGAAAAGTAAGTACTTCTGAATTTGAAAACATCACCTTTTTAGACTGCTTGATCTCAAAAAAACAACTTATTTTTGAAATCGGTTTCATAAATTCTTAAAATAGAAACGCTTACAATTATTTGGATAAGTAAATTTTTCATCACCCCCCTAATGGCCTTCAAAGTGTGGTTTCTAAACAAACCTTGAGTCGCCATATTTTATACTGCTGATACTTCATCATTACTTTTCTGATCAGCCAAAGTTTAATGTATAAGCTGATTAACGAATGATTGACCAAATATTTATTTCTTGATACCAAAATAACTAACAGACTATGAAACCCGTTTCAAAATTTAGTTTTATAATTAAGTAGATGATTAAATTTAAAGAATATTTTTACAATTGTAGCTAAATTTTACATGATAGGCTTCTACTGTGTCATGGGCCTATTTTCTTATGTTAGGCTACTATTGAATAAATTTCAGTTTGAGATGGATACTATTTTTTTAAAGGGGGTATGATAGTGGATTTAAATTCATTATGCTATCTCGGACTTGGATTCATTAGTATCATTCTTCTTATTTATATATGTATAAAATCAGATGTCAGACAAGCCTTATTAACTTTTATGGGCATGGTCGGGCTGGGTTATATCATTGAGGCTGTTATTTATAACTTTTTAAGCAGCTATCAATATTATCCTCATATCATCAAACACAATCCTATTTATGATAGTGCTTTGGGGGCCATCGCATCTAATGCCTTAACATTACCTGTGACTGCCACCTTTCTCGCTGCTTTCCGTAAGAATTGGCTTTGGATGGCATTTACGACTGCTCTGTATGCGGGGATTGAATGGATTTTTTTAGAACTACATATATATAAGCATCATTGGTGGAAGACTGTCTATACGTCCATTGGCCTTCCCTTTTACTTTCTATTTGCTAAATTTCTTTATCGAAAAATGAGTGTCCCTTTAAAAGGCTTTTTTCATACCCTTTGTTTATATCTCATTATAAGTCCCTTTTCAGGTTCGCTGCATTTTATCCCGATTATGTTTTTTTCTAATCGCTATTATGAGTTAGGTTTATTTGCTAACCAATCTAAAGATACGACAGCTTTTTCAACCATTTTTTATTTATGCGCAAGTATTGTTTACGTGTTTATGGCCAAATTCCAACCTTTACCACGATGGGGAAAATACCCTGTTATAGGACTTTGTATGTACTGCGCCACACACATCCTGAGACGTGTCGGAATCCTCCACAGTTTAGTATGGTGGGACACATGGTATTACATTGTACTATCTTTCCTCTCCCTTCTCTTTACCGAATTCATTAGTAAATCTCTCCATAAAGGCTCTTTTGCATCCAAAATCTAAAGCAAAAGCGGCTCAACCCATCGGTTGAACCGCTTTTGCATAGTGACAAAATGATTAATGGTGTCAGGCACCACGTTTGATTTGTTTGAATTGACCCTTGGAAAGGACTGTTTTTTCGAGGCGGTGGGCCATTATTGCAGCTAGGACGGATAAGACGATATCCTTCGGCAGGGGTGCCGCCATCCATAACCATGCTATTTTGTAAGAGAAACCTTCTGGAGCTGCAGCCCAAAGTTTATATGCGAAATACATCCAGTTGGTTCCGAAAAGATAGTTGACCGCCATTCCGATTAACGAAGCAGTGATAAACGCAGGCAGGCTTTTATTCCTTTCAACCATTTTACCAATCATAAATGCTACCAATATATAAGAAAGAATAAAGCCAAATGTAGGTCTTATGATGATGGAAAGCCCGCCGGTAAAGTCAGCAAAAACAGGAACTCCTACTAAGCCCACTAACATATAAACAGTCAAAGCAATTGAACCTAAACGGCTTCCTAAAATGGCTCCTGCTAAAATAGCAAAAAAGGTTTGTAGTGTAATCGGAACTCCGCCCACATGTAAAAATGGAGCAATCGTCGAAATATTTGCTCCAATGGCCATCAGTGCCACAAACATAGCAGCAAGTGTTAAATCTAATGCCCTTAAATTCCTCATTTAATCCCCCACCTATATTTTTTATCTTATCCTTAAAATAAATGGTAAGGGGATCGTTGTCAACTAAAAATTAATAGCGGTTAACAATATGAATATCGAAAGCTTTGGAGAATAACCTTATTTATTACGGCAGTTTTTACAAACCTGGATGGTTTGGCCTGTTTCTGTTTTATGTGAATATAGCAATTTTATCCCGGTTCTTGCGCATAATGGGCATGTCCCCCGTCCATTTGAAGGCAGGTTGCTGATTGTCTTTCCTCTGTTTCTCTTTGCCATTCTCATCATCCTTTTTCTATTAATCTTGTTTCTTTATCTAATGATGGACTGGCACAAATATTGTTAGGCAAATAACGTTTTTAAGATAATTTTTTGTCCCGATTGTTATAGCCGTCAGGCAAAAGGACTAGCCTCACTCTCCCCAGACTTCCCTCTCGTTTTACTATTTTTTCAAAACACGACATACATATTAATTAGATTGAAATTGCCGTTAATATCCGCACGACAGTTGTCCCCCCGCATAAGATAGAAATAAGAGGAAGTCTAAGCTTTTTAACGAAGGGAAAGATGTGGTGTTTCAATATGAAAAATAATTCAGCGTACCACCATACATTTCAAAATCTTCAAGAGAATGGGCTCTCATTCGAGCAGGTGTTTGAGCGGATTGTTACCTTTATGTCGTTCAATCCTAAAGGGAACTATCGCTTGATGGTGGGCACAGATTCACAGGTCCATAAATCGCAAACGGTTTTTATCACCGGAATTGTCATTCAAAATGAAGGAACTGGGGTGTGGGCCTGTATAAGAAAGGTCGTTGTCCCAAGGAAGATGACACAGCTTCATGAGCGGATTTCACTTGAATTATCTTTAACAGAGGAAATAGTCGCCATGTTCACCGAAGAACGGAAGAATCAGCTTATCGCGATCGTTCTCCCTTATCTTTACGAGGGTTCAACCTTCACCATGGAAGGGCATATCGATATTGGGGCCGGCAAACGTAATAAGACGAGAGAATTTGTTAAAGAAATGGTGACACGAATGGAGTCGATGGGGGTGGAACCAAAAATCAAACCGGATGCTTTTGTAGCCTCCAGCTATGCCAATCGCTATACGAAATAAAGCGTCAGACACCGAAATTCTCATGGTGCCTGACGCTTTTTTATTAAAGGGCTGCTTCTACCTCTTTTGCCATACTTTTCAGCGATTTTAAACCGCCGCCGCTTAGGTACCAGGAGTCAGCATCTAAATAGATAATCTTATTATTTTTATAGGCTGATGTGTTTTTAACAAGTTCATTTTCTACAATTTCTTTGGCGCCAATTTCGCCGCCAACAGCCGTTGCCCGGTCAATCACAAACAGTACATCGGGATTTTTTTCCTTGATGTATTCAAACGTAATACTTTGTCCATGGGTAGAGACTTCAATTTTTTCATCGGCCGCTCCGAAGCCAAAAACGTCATGGACAATACCAAATCGAGAGCTTGGGCCGTAGGCACTCACTTTTCCTTCGTTCGCCAGGACAATGAGGCCTTTTTGGTCAAGAGCAGAAGCTCTTTTATTTAACGTCTCCACACTTTCTTGAACATCCTTTAATTCACTTGCTACCTGATCTTCTTTTCCAAAAATCTCACCGATTAAGTTCATATTTTTTGTAAAAGAATCCATGTAATTTGTATAATCAATCCCTACAAAAACGGTTGGGGCAATCTCCGCAAACTGATCGTATAATTCCGCTTGACGACCTGAGATAAAAATGACATCCGGCTCCAATGCATGAATCGCTTCAAAATCCGGCTCCTTCAAGCTGCCAACATTCGTATATTTCTTATCACTGTATTTTTTTAAATAAGAAGGCATCGTTGCTTGGGGAACTCCTGTTACGTCAATACCTAACTCATCTAGGGTATCTAGGACACCGAAATCAAATACAACAATCTTCTTCGGATTCTTTTCAATTACAGCTTCCCCATATTCATGTTTAATCGTCATCTTCTCCTCTGATTGTTCACCAGAAGCTGCTGTTTGAGAGGCCTCCTCCTCTTTTGTCCCGCCACAAGCTGCTAACACCAAAATTACGGTAAAAATAAACCCTAGTAAACTCCACTTTTTCATCTAGTCCACTCTCCCTTTTCTATGAATTAAAATAAACGCAAATTCGGCAATTGTTCATTTCTTGAATCGGTATATCCATATCATAAATCTCACTTAATGCCTCCGATTGGATAATCTCCTCCTTCGGGCCATTTTTGACCACTTTTCCATCTTTCATGGCGACAATCCAATCAGAATAGACTGAGGCAAAATTAATATCATGGAGGACAATAACAACCGTTTTACCCAGTTCATCTACTAAGCGGCGCAAGATTTTCATAATCTGAACAGAATGCTTCATATCCAAATTGTTAAGAGGCTCATCGAGCAGGATGTACTGCGTATCTTGAGCAATCACCATCGCAATAAACGCGCGCTGCCGCTGTCCCCCTGATAGTTCATCCAAAAAGCAATCCTGCATTTCCGTAAGATGCATGTATTCTAACGATTGATCCACCATCCGCTCATCCTCCTCCGTAAGCCGCCCCTTAGAGTAGGGAAATCTGCCAAACGAAACCAGTTCGCGAATCGTGAGCCGGACATTCATGTAATTCGATTGTTTTAAAATCGAAACGGATTTGGCAAAATCATTCGACCTCATCTTGCGGACATTGGACTGATTGACAAGCACTTCACCCGTATCTGCATCGAGGAGCCGGCTGACCATTGACAAAAGGGTGGATTTCCCGGCACCGTTCGGCCCAATAAAGGAGGTTATTTTTCCAGGCTGGATATCAACGGTCACATCTTCGACAACCGCTTTCTTACCGTAAAACTTCGATAATGACTTTACTTGGATCATGCTGCTTTCCTCTCCTTTAGTAGTAGATAGATAAAGTAAATCCCGCCGAAAAAGTTAATAATCACGCTGAGTGTGGTTGAAAAAGTAAAGATTCGTTCAACCACCCATTGCCCGCCGACAAGTGCTATAACACTCATTACAATCGCGCCGGTTATAAGAACCTTATGTTTATAGGTTTTAAAAAACCGATAAGAAAGGTTCGCCACAATTAAACCAAAAAAGGTAATCGGCCCTACAAGTGCGGTTGAAATGGAAATAAAGATGGCTACAATAATCAGCATTTTTTTCACAATCGAATCATAGGGAACACCGAGATTAATGGCCCACTCCCTGCCCAGTGATAATACATCGAGGTATTTCATATAGCGCCAGGCATAAATTATGACGACCGCAACCAGCAATAGTGCCAGCCAAACCAGATCTGAATTAATATTGTTAAAACTAGCAAACATTCGGTCTTGGACAATCTGAAATTCATTTGGATCGATCAGCACTTGAAAGAACGTAGTTATACTTGAGAAAAAGGTGCCGACAATAATACCAATGAGTAATAAAAAGTAAATGGACTGACTGCCCTTTTTAAAAAGAAACTGATAAAGTCCGAGGGCAAAGACAATCATTATGACTATAGAGATTAAGAAATTAACCTGTTTATTAACCGCTACTAAATGATCGGAACCCAGAAAGAAAATGATTACGGTTTGCAACAGTAAATAGAGGGCATCAAGTCCCATAATGCTCGGTGTTAAAATACGATTATGGGTAATCGTTTGAAAAACAACCGTCGAATAGGCGATCGTAAATCCGGTAATAATCATGGCGATGACCTTAACCACTCTTTTGGGGAGTGCATAATCAACGCTGCCATTAAGATCGTGAAATAAGTAAATCCCGCAGCACAACAGTGCGACTAAGACTAAGCTCCCCATTTTTATCCACTGGTTACGCATAAGCTCTCCTCCTAAATAGAAGATAGAGGAAGATTCCGCTGCCTATGACCCCAACCATCAAGCTAATTGAAATCTCGTATGGATAAATGATGATTCTCCCAAGAATATCGCAAACTAGCAAAAAGCTCGCTCCTAGTAAAGCCGTATGCGGCAGCGTTTTTTGCAGGTGGTCACCTTTAAAAATCGAGATGATATTCGGGATAATTAGACCGAGAAACGGAATCATTCCGACTGTCAGCACAACAGTGACCGTTATTAGAGCAACGAGCACCAGTCCAATGTTGACGATTCTCCGATAGGCAAGGCCTAAATTTTTTGAAAAGTCTTCCCCCATTCCAGCAACAGTAAAACGGTTGGCATAAAAATAGGCGATAATTAAAATCGGAATACTTATGTATAGGAGCTCATAACGCCCTTTCATAATCATGGAAAAATCCCCTTGCAGCCAGGCGGACATATTTTGTATCACATCTGCCCTGTAGGCAAAGAACGTTGTGACGGAAGATAAAATGTTGCCGAACATCAAGCCTACTAATGGAATGAAAATTGCATCCTTCAACTTAATTCGGTCAAGAATTTGCATGAATAAAAATGTTCCTGCAAGTGCAAATGCAAAGGCAACCAGCATTTTTTGCATCATCGAGGCATTGGCAAAAAGCAGCATCGCAACCAATATTCCTAAACGAGTTGCATCCAGTGTTCCGGCAGTTGTCGGTGAAACAAATTTGTTACGGCTGAGCTGCTGCATGATGAGTCCGGCAATGCTCATTCCTGCACCCGCAAGGATGATGGCCACTAGCCTCGGTACCCTGCTGATCAGAAATATTTGAGTTTCATCAGATTGGAAGTTTATGAGATCGATAGGCGAAATGCTGCTAACCCCTACAAACAATGAGATCCCTGACAATATAGCTAACACTAACAATAAATATCGTTTCTTCATCACTGTCTCCATAGATTATTTTAATGATATTGAAAATCATTATCATTTGAACTAAGTATAAACAATTAAGGAAAATAGTGTCAATAGCTAATTGAGAATTTTTATCAACTATTTTAAAATAACCCTTAGGGAAAAATCCACCCTTTGTTTGGACTAAGAATACTGTCCTTTTTTTACTCCCTAACATATTGGACTTCCAGCGCCTCATAAATTGAGGATTAGGGGGTGATTGAGTGAAAACTGGACTATTAGCCATTGTTTTACCGTTCATTTTGCTGTTGTCAGGATGCTTTAGTGACCCAGTACAAGATGATTTGTTAAATTATGTGAATAAAGAAATGAAACAAGCAGGGAAGTTAGAAGCGGCAGCTGTTTCTGCCTATGAAGGTGTGTCCGGAGCGAATTATCAGGATGACCAAACGATGTACGATGCGTTAACCAAAGAAGTCATTCCAAACTATAATGAATTTATTAAAGAATTGGATTCAGTGAATATAGAAACCGATGAGTTACAGGAGATACATGAAATTTATATTGAGGGGGCTGACATTCAATATAAAGCATTTGTTACCATAAAACAGGCCCTCGAGGAGCAGGATCCGGCGCTGGTTCAGGAGGCAAATGATATGCTGGCCGATGCAAGAGACCATATCCGGGATTATAAGAATAAGTTGAATAAACTAGCAAAAGATCATGATGTTAAAATTAATCAATAACTAATACTTAGATATTTACAAAACTAACAAAGTGCTCGCCCAGCATTCTAAGAGATGGAGCGGGCACTGAGCTTTCTTAGTATAATGACTGCCTCCAGGACGGAAAGTCTGAGGCTCGGCTAGGATCTTTTTCGCATTGGGGGTAACTCCAGATAGGTCAAAGCTCTCCATACCCACTCCATTGGACCGAATTTGAAATAACGAAGCCACATCTTACTATAGATTAATTGGATGACATAAATAGCCAAGCATATATAGAGTGTTTGAAGATAATTAATATGATTTTGCAGCTGAAGGATTTTTCCTGCCAGTAAGATTAAGGTTGTTTGCATCAAATAATTAGTAAATGCCATTCGGCCATAGCTTTTTAAAGGAGCTAATAGTTTACGGAAAAAAGGAATTTGTATCAGCATCACGATGCATCCCGCATAAAAGGCGGAAATCACAGGGCCAATCGTAATACCAATGCTCATAAACGGCTGTGTTTGGATGGAATTAGCGACATCCGCAGGACTCGGTGCGGTTTGATATTGAAAGGTCAGCCCCGCTAGACTTAGGACCAACATTATCACCGTAAAAACAGCTGTCGCCTTTATGTGATGCCGGATTCTCTGAAACAGATGATATTGGCCCGCAGCAATCCCCAACAACATCAACGGAATAACCATAAAGATTTTTGCAGCAAAAAGACCTAATACTACTAGCATAATGACGCCGAAGATAAAATTGACCTTTCTGTTCACTTTGTAAAATGGCAGGAGGATAAGACCTGAAACGGCATAGATCGTTAATGCTTCTCCCGGATGGAACTGCACATGTCCCCATCCAAATATGAATAACACGATCAGTCTCCGTACAAACAACACTTGTCCTTTCTTCCCTTTTGTATTGGCACGGTCGATGAAAAGAAATAATCCGACACCAAACAGGAAGGTGAAAATCGTATAAAAACGGCCTTCCATAAATAAATACAAAAACCGCCAATAAGCTGCATCCGCAGAATTTGCTGCCGGGGGATTGGCGGACAATAATGGCCCAATATTAACCAAAATAATTCCCAGCAAAGCAAACCCCCGCAGATAATCTAACACATCAATCCGCTCATTGTCCTCTATTGCACTCATAGTAATCTCCTAATCAGTTTCTTCTACCATGTCACTAGTTTACCATGTTTTCTTAATGTTAATGGTGCCTGTCACCAATAGTGAGCTTTATATTTTTTTTATATTGATGAACATAGTTATACTCAGATTCATATTTTATTTATATACCGATCTTTTACCGAAATAAAATAAACCGTGGTCACCTACTCCACGGCTTAATAAGTGTGCAAATACGAGCGTGTTAATCCATCCTTTGTCGGCCAAACAAGTTTGGATTATTTTTTTGGCTTCTTTTTCTAACTAAGTGGATCACCTTTCCTTTTCCCTTCTTATAGACTGATAACCTCTTTGATGCACTCCATCTCTAACTTACTGAAGTGCTCCCCCAAACAAACTGGAGACCCAATAATACAAGACAACTAACGTAAACAAGGTTGCAGGTGGTATAACAACTACTGTAACTTTTACGTATTCCCACCAAGAAAACTTGACCTTTCCCTTCCTTATAATATGCATCCACATCAGCGTGGCGAGGGTTCCCATTGGCAACAGTAATGAACCCATATCACTTCCAATAACGTTAGCCAAATAAGCTACTTTTAAGGTAAGCATGTCTAGCCCCATATGTGTTAACGTGAGCGTTCCAACCATCAGGGCCGGATGATTGTTAAAGATATTAGATAGAACGGATAGCAGTGTCCCCATCATCACACTTGCATGCAATAAACTTCCGGAAACCATCGGGCGCATGAATCCGATTAACCAGTCCGTTAGACCAATATTGTTGAGGCCATATATGATGACGTACATACTAAACGCGAAAACGAGAATATACCAAGGCGTTTTTTTAATCATATCCACCGGTGGAATTTTTAGGTAGACCCATCTCCAGCCAAGCAGGACAAGCGAACCAATCACAGCCATGACGGAAACAGGAATTCCAATGTAAGAGGCGACAAACAGGCTTATCCTCACAGCAAATACAAATAGGAGCACATTCCGCATAAACTTGGACCGCTCTTTTCCGGAAGAATATTTTGGTCCCGGCTTAAGTGGATGGTAAGATGTAAGTGTTAATCCGCTTACCTTGGTAGGAACAGTTTTCGGTAAGACTTTTTTAAATCGAAGGTACAGCAGAAAAACTAAGAACAGAAGCCCGAGTGTTGCTGGTACAAACATCATCGCTGTGTGCAAATACAAACTCATATGCACGATTTTAAGTGCAATCAGGTTCACAATATTACTCACACCAATTGGAGCACTCGATGCTGTCGCTACCAGCCCGCCTGATAATAAATACGGAATCTTTTGATGGTTCTTTAACCCCATATTATTTAGCAGCATCACCAAAATTGGCGTAGTGATTAAGATACTTCCATCATTATTAAAAAACAGTGTCATTAGGAAGCACAAGAGATTCACATACCAAAATAACCGAATCCCGGACCCTCGAGCCTTTTCAGCCAGCTTCTCGGCAACCCAGTTAAAGAATCCAAAGCTTTCTAACACGATCGCCATGACAATTGTCGCAATAATCGTTATGGCAGCACCGCTTATAGTCTCGGTAATCACTCCAAGGTCAGACAGCGACACACTGCCGCTTAATAATACAAATATCGCCCCAATTGTTGCTGGAATTGCTTCATTAACCCCTTTTGGCCTCCAAAGAATAAAAATTAACGTAACCACAAAAGATAGGATCGTCATCCATACCATTGGTTGTAATAACATGTCTATCCCCTTTCATTCTAGTTAGTGATTCATGATGTTTCATAAGACGGACCTGCCTCCTCCCTCAGGTTTGTCAGCACTTGTCCCTCCCTTCCATTTATCTCTCTGTATGACTGTACTTCATGATATGTAACCCAAATTAGACAGGCTCTAGGTTTGTACCCTTTTCTAGGATAAATCCACGTAAATCTAGATAATAAAAAGGTGACAGGCACCACGGATGGACATTTGTCCATCTGTGGTGCCTGTCACCCATACTACTCTTAGCACTGTTTGTACTTATATTATACGGTTTGGCCAACCGGTAATTTCATCGTTCCATTCGCGGAGAAGTTTATGTGCCAGGATAATGCTTTTTCTAAAACATGAGGAGTTTGTCCGCCTCTCATTCGTGCTTCTTGATAATATTCGCGCAGCTGTTCGCGATATAACGGATGAGCACAACGCTCAATTATTAACTCCGCTCGCTCCCTTGGTGCCAATCCACGCAGATCTGCATATCCCTGCTCTGTCACAATGACGTCCACGTCATGTTCGGTATGATCAACATGGGACACAAACGGGACAATACTTGAAATCCTTCCACCCTTTGCTATCGACTTTGTTACAAAAATAGCTAAACGGGCATTACGTGCGAAATCCCCTGAGCCGCCAACCCCATTCATCATCTTAGTTCCTAGAACATGGGTAGAGTTCACATTCCCATAGATGTCCAATTCTAAAGCTGTGTTAATCGAAATCAACCCCAGACGGCGAATGATTTCTGGATGATTTGATATCTCCTGCGGCCTCATGATTAACCGGTCACGATACTTTTCAAAGTTCCCGTAAACCTCCTTCATTTTTCCGTCAGAAAGGGTAATGGAACAGCATGAAGCAAATTTCACCTTACCGGCATCAAGTAAGTCAAATACAGCATCCTGCAATACCTCTGAATAGACTTCTAAGTCAGTAAACTCCGAATCTAGCATGCCGTGCAGGACAGCATTAGCCACCGAACCAATCCCGGATTGCAATGGAGCAAGCCGTTTCGTCAATCTTCCTGTCCTCACTTCCGTCCGCAAAAACTCAATCAAATGGTTCGCCATAACGACAGTCTCATCATCAGGCGGTACAATCGTCGATGGAGAATCTAGCTGATTTGTAAACACAATCCCTTTCACCTTTTCCATATCCACCGGGATGCCGATGGTTCCGATTCGATCGTCGACCTTTGTTAAAGGGATCGGACCGCGCTCCCCCTGCTTTCCGGGATCGTATAAATCATGGAGGCCTTCAAGATTAACTTGATAGGCCAAATTGATTTCTATAATGATAGATTTAGCATTTAATGCAAATGAGAGGGAGTTCCCTACTGAAGTGGTTGGTATCACCATTCCCTCCTCCGTCACAGAGAACGCTTCCAAAATAGCAAAATCGACAGGCTCCATTACACCCGCTCTTACTAATTCCGCCGTATGTGATAGGTGCTGGTCTACAAACATCATTTCCCCATTATTAATTTTAATCCGCATGGTCGGATCTGCCTGGAAGGGAAGCCTTTTTCCAAGAATCCCAGCCGCTGCAAACAACTTATCAACATCAGAACCCAAGGACGCACCCGTATACACATTTACCTTAAATGTCTCCTTTTCAGCACGTTTGACCAAAGCGAATGGCACCGCTTTCACATCTCCGGCACGTGTAAACCCGCTTAACCCCAAAGTCATCCCATCTTTTATCCATGAAGCCGCTTCTTCTGGTGTTACGATACGATTTAACAAACGCTGATCACGAATCCGCTCTACATAATTTTCCATGCGATCTCCACTCCCCTAAGTGAATTTTGAGATAATTGTAACCGATAAAAGTTATCAAATAGAGATTTCCAGGATAAATTGCGGAAAATTCAGATAAACCAGCATTATTACGTTCTCAAACAGTATTTACTTAAAAACCTAGCAATCTTCGAAAATAACTTGAATATGATTGACTCACAGGGACTTTGTCGCCGTTATCCATCGACAAGATGAAGGTAGAGTGAGTGTCAGGAAAGATCGCTTTAATATGATTTACATTTACGATAAACGAGCGATGACAACGGATAAAATAATCCTTTGGCAGATGGAACTCAAATTCCTGTAAAGAGTACTTATGTGTACCACTAAGTTCCATAGTGGTAACATACGTTTTTTTATCCTTGGCTTCGATATAGATCACTTGAGAAAAAGGAACCGGTATCCAGCCATCCTCTGTTTTGATTGTCACGACCAGCTTTCCGCTCGTTAAAGCAGGATAAATTGCGGTCACACAACCTTCCAGCCTGCCTTCATGAAAGAAAGGAACCGCCATACCGTGATAAGGGACGCCAAATAGGTCCCGATTTATAAACTCGGAAATCTTTTGTTTTGAATGGATCGCCTTATAGGCTATCGTCCCCTCCTTCAATAGATCCCCCGCCCTGATCTTTAAATCAACCCGCTTACTCGGCCGGAAATAAATATATTCCCGAGTATTAGAAACTGCAATCGAAATCTCCTCCGAAAACAACTCACTAATCACATCTAAAAGAGAAACAACCGTAATACTTTCCATACACTATAACTCCCTTGGAGAGATTGTAAATGGTGACAGGCACCATTTCTACTATTTTACACTTATCTACAGCGCTAGCCGATATATTAAAAACCGTTCATTCTGATTATGCTCGTAAACATACGGTAAGATTACTTCCTTCTGTAACTCAAAAGCAGTATCCTGCTCTAGGAAGTAAATATAATCCTCAGACGGATAATATAAAACTAGTTCTATTTCCCTTGGGTTCCGCTCCAAAGAGCGCAGGATATTATTAACTACTCTTCGAAACACTTGAATCGAAAACGGATTAAAAAAATAAAAACGATTATCGAAGCTGCTGATTTCATACTCTTCTGCCAGGCAGCAAACAAATTGAATTTTGTCCTTCCCAGTCTTTTTCACATAACGCTTCTGATTTTGCAGTGCCTCATCGTAAAGGTCTTCATTCATTTCAACCCCAACAACTCTAACATCATAGAAATAATGAAGATAAAAATTGAGCCGTCCCTTACCAGACCCAAAGTCCACAATATGCTCGTCATGACGAATCCCATAATGGCGAAACAGTTCCTCTAGTGCACTGTACGGTGTGGGCTCGTAACGATGATAATGCATGGACTTATTAAATCCCTGCTGGTCGCCGCGGGTTTTAATATTAAGTAATTTATCATAGTAATATTCTTTCATAGGTGACTCCTAAGTTCTCTATTTCCATTTATTTTAACAAAGAAGACCTAAAAAAACCGCTTAGATACAAAATCAATCTAAGCGGCACTCTTTATTAGTTCTCTTTCCTTAGCTTATGAACCTCATCGGCGACAAATTGAACATTCGTACCGATAATAACTTGGATACTTTGCGGACCAACGATGTTAATTCCCGGTACACCGGTGGATTTGATTTTCTTCTGGTCGACCTTACTCATATCCTTCACTTCTAATCTTAAGCGGGTCACACAGTTATCCACTGAAACGACGTTCTCATCACCGCCCAATCCTTCATAAATGATCGCTGCCATTGAAGCAAACTTACTTTCGCCTGCGGTCTCTTCCACAGCCTCATCTTCGTCATCTTCGCGGCCAGGAGTCATTAAATTAAATTTAACAATAATATAACGGAATAAGAAGTAATAAATAACCGCAAAAACTAAACCTTGAATGATTAACATATATGGCTTATTAGCAATTGGGATTTTAAAACTTAGCACATAGTCGATAAGTCCGGCACTAAACCCAAACCCAGCTGTCCAATGGAACGCTGCTGCAATTGCCAATGACAGACCTGTTAAGATAGCATGCACAAGATAAAGCATAGGAGCTAAGAACATGAATGCAAACTCAATCGGCTCCGTCACACCTGTAAAAAAGGCGGCAAAGCCGGCGGCTAACATTAATGACGCGACTTGCTTTCTCTTCTTCGTTTTAGCCGTATGAACCATAGCTAAAGCGGCTGCAGGCAGCCCGAACATCATGATTGGGAAGAATCCGGCTTGGTACATACCGGTTACGCCCTTTTCCCCCTTGCTTGCCCAGAAGTTTCCGATATCGTTAATGTTGGCCACATCAAACCAAAATACGGAGTTTAAGGCATGGTGTAATCCGGTAGGAATTAAAAGGCGGTTAAAGAAGCCATAAAGGCC
>Ga0268255_10000776_pt1 | contig 20588 bp, 26 predicted proteins | sample AgamicOrMarz_FD_200256 | JGI IMG/M metagenome (GOLD analysis project Ga0268255, IMG submission 200256) | Agave microbial communities from Guanajuato, Mexico - Or.Ma.rz (v2) (version 3) | ecosystem: Host-associated > Plants > Phyllosphere > Phylloplane/Leaf | place: Guanajuato, Mexico...
ATGTAAACTCAATTCCTTTTTTTGTTTTAAAAAAAAGCGTCACGCCAAATTCTTCTTCAAGATTTTTAAGGCGGTAGCTTAAAGAAGGCTGCGATACGTAGAGTCTTTCAGCCGTTCGCGTAATGTTTTTTTCTTCGTGAAGCGTTTTAATTAATATCCAATCTTTTTGATCCATCCCAATCCCCCCTTGTATTTAGATTATAAAATTTTTTTTAAAAAGACAATAAATTTTATGTATTTTACTTATGACCACCTCTATTATACGATAAATGGCAAATGAACCGGTTCTAAATAGTAAAAAAATAAAATGGTTTGATGAACGCCTCGGCGTTTGTTAGTAGGGGAGAAAGGTGATTAAGATGACGCGTATTCCTGTAACGGTTATGAGAGGTGGAACGAGTAAAGGGGTTTTTATCAATCATGAAGAAATGCCTGTGAACAAATCGGATTGGGAACCGTTTTTGCTAGATATAATGGGAAGTCCAGATCAACGTCAAATTGACGGGTTAGGCGGAGCTAATTCGCTGACGAGTAAAATTGCGATTATAAAAAAATCAGATTTAGAGAAAGCCGACGTAGATTACACGTTTGCGCAGGTCAGCATCAGCGAATCTCTCGTTGATTTTAAAGGAAACTGCGGCAATATCTCTTCAGCGGTCGGCCCTTATGCAATCGAACAAGGACTTGTACAAGCTGTGGAACCGGTGACTAAAGTACGGATCTATAATACGAATACCAAAAAAGTAATTGTAGCGGAAGTAGAAGTAGAAAACGGGAAAGTGAAAACAGAAGGATCGTGTATGATTCCTGGAGTGCCAGGTACGGGTTCACCCATTTATCTTTCGTTTGAAAACGGAGAAGGAGCCGTTACTGGAAAACTGCTTCCGACCGGGAACGCTATTGATCTTCTGCAAACATCCATCGGGACAATAAAAGCATCAATTGTTGATGTAGGAAACCCGCTTGTATTTGTTAAAGCAGCGGATATTGGCCTAAAGGGAACAGAACTTCCGCATGAATACACGGACAAACAGCTGAAGCTGTTTGAAGAAATTCGCTCCATTGCAGCGGAAAAAGCGGGGCTTGCACCTCAAGACAAAGCAACTAAACTATCACCAGCGGTTCCAAAAATGACGATTATTTCTCCTCCTATGGACCACCGAGACGGGACTGGCAGAGACAAAGCTGCTTCTCAAATGGACGTATTAATCCGGATGATGTCAATGCAAAAACCGCATCAAACGCTTGCCATTACAGGAGCAATTTGTACAACGGCGGCTATTTATACAAAAGGCACGTTGGTGTCGGAAATGGTTAAGGTAAAAGACGATACCGTTCGAATTGCTCATCCAATGGGAATTATGGAAACCAGTGTGGATTTAAAAGATGGACAAGTTAAAGGAATTAAAGTAGTGCGTACAGCCCGTCTTATTTTTGAAGGATTTGTTTATACAAAGCATACGTACGATGTATGTTTATCAAGTTAATAATGTTCTCTAAAAAAAAGCTCTTTCTAGGAAACTAGGAAGAGCCTTTTTATGTTAGAATATTTTTACTGAATATTGAAAAAGTGGGTGAAGGTATGAAAAAAAGAACGTATATTGATCTAAGCCACATCATTGAAGACGGAGTTATCACACATAAAGGCTTGCCGGCACCAATCATTTGCGACTATTTAAGCCGAGAAGATTCTAGAAGGCTTTATGAACCAGGGACTGAATTTCAAATCGGTAAAATTGAAATGGTCACGAATACCGGTACGTATATTGACGTGCCGTTTCACAGATACAAAGACGGAGCGGATTTAGCTCAAACGGCTATTGATAAAACAGCCGGACTGGAAGGAATAGTGGTTTCAGTCGACCCGACTTTAACGGCTATTGATGAATCTCATTTTCAACATATAGACGTAAAAGGCAAAGCGGTATTAATTCACACGGGATGGGATCGCTACTGGAATACAGACGATTATTTAGAAAACCATCCATACTTAACAGAACGCGCGGCAGCTTATTTAGTGTCTCAACAGCCTGCTCTTGTCGGAATTGATTCGATGAATATTGACGACACAAAAGGAAAAGCAAGACCAGCTCATACACTGCTGTTAGGAGCGGACATTGTGATTGCTGAACACTTATGTCACTTAGATCAACTAACGGAGTCCTTTTTATTTTACGCCGTGCCTCCTAAAATAAAAGGAGCCGGAACGTTTCCGGTAAGAGCATTTGCGGAGGTAGAAAGAAAATGATCCAGTTACATAGATATATAGAAGTGCAGGAGTTTAAAAAACATGTAGAACCGCTTTTAGCGAAAAATGAAATTCTTCATAACTTAGCGCTTGGCATTTTACACAGCTTACATGAAAGCAGCAAACCAAATTTTATGGGCGTTATTTTTAAAGATAGATGTGCTGCGCTTGTTTTGCTACAAACGCATCCTCAGCAAATCATACTGTCTCAAATACAAAAGCTAACGGAGCGTGACCTAAGCGAAGCGGCAGAGCTGTTACAAGGAATCGACATACCAGGCTTAGTTGGAGAAAGACAAACGGTTTTATATCTTTCTCAAAAACTAGCAGATTTAAAAAATCAAGAAGCTTCTTTGAAAATGGATCAGCGTATTTACCGGTTAGACAAAGTAAAAAAAGCTGCGGATGCTGAAGGAATGCTGGTAAAAGCAAGGCTGGAGCACCTTTCGCTCGTAACGGAGTGGGTTCGAGAGTTTATGGATATCATTGGGGAGCCTATATCGAAAGAACAAGCTGACAAAGCAGGAAAAGCTTTTATTGAAGCAGGACGGTTATTTTTATGGGAAGTGAATGGCAAGTACGTATCCATGGCAAATGCCGCGCGTCCAACAGCTCATAATATTACGATTAACTATGTGTACACGTCTCTTGAAGAACGTAAAAAAGGCTATGCATCAAGCTGTATGTCCACGCTTTCTCAGCTTATGCTAGACGAAGGCTTTCAAACAACAAGTCTATACACAGATATGACAAATCCTACGTCTAACAAGATTTACATGGAGATTGGCTATGAGCACGTAGCTGATTCCGCATTAGTTTTAATTCATGAAAAAAAAGTAGCAGGCTGCCTGCTACTTTTTCTATGAATTAAGGTTTTGCAACTAAGTTTACGTGATTTAATGTTTTGGCATCATCAAAGATAAATTCAAGATCATAGGCGCCGGCGTGATAGGTGTACTTCGTTTGAGTAGTACCATCACCTTTTACTTTGCTTGTAAAGTTCGGCTGACCTAATTCTTTCTTTAAGTTAGCTTGCGTGATGGACCCTAGATTTGTTTGACGCTCTACATTCGTACCAAAATAGCGAATTTCGTTGATGACGTTATTTTTGTCATAGCCAAATGCATATCCAGGATGGCCCATTTCCGCATGATAGTAGTCAAAGTTATTTGATGAGCCTTCAGGCGGCGGACCGAACTGGTCGCGAACGTCTTGACGCAGGGTTTTGCCAATTTTGAAGTCTGCCGTTAAGCGTGGCACTTCACCTTTTACCGCGGCATTATAAATTTCGTTAATGTTTTTTACAGCTGTTTGACTTTGACTGCTTGTTTCTTGAGATGTAGCTGCGTGTGCTGGTGTATCAAGCTGAGCGACAGGAGCAAATCCAAATGCAGCAATTCCTGTAATCGTTGCAGCCGCCGCCGCTTTTGATAGTCGTTGTTTCATTTTCATGATTTTTTCCTCCTATATATAACGATTTAGCAACCTCAGTCTACCTAAAAGAGCAGGTAGGCCAGAATAGTCAAGGAGTCTTAGTTGAGTTGGTAACTGATATTATATATATAATGTAACACGTCTTTTAGAATGTAAACGTCGGCTAAAGTGAAAAGTAGAAAATGATTCGTTTTCCATAGGTGTAAAGGGTGGTTTATATTCCTTTATTATGTAATAAAACTTAATATAGGAAGAATTCTAAGTCTTTATAAAAAACTGGATAATAAATGTAAGTATGATACAATAAACCAAGTATTTGTTAAAAATATATTATTTATTGCTGGAGTTTTGATGTATGGAAAAAAATTTGATGAGAGGTACGCTTTTGTTAACGGCGTCTTCTTTACTAACAAAGATTTTAGGTTTTATTTATATTATTCCGTTTACAGCGTTAGTGGGAACGTCAGGCTACGCGCTTTATAAGTACGCATACGGTCCATATACATTGATGCTAAGCTTATCAACGATGGGTCTTCCGCTTGCTGTTTCAAAGTATGTATCAAAATATAACGGTCTTGGAAACTACCGTGCTGGACAAGATCTGCTAAAAGCAGGACTTCTGTTGATGACGGTAACCGGCATAATAGGTTTCTTAGTCCTCTATACGATGGCGCCCTGGCTTGCTGAACTAGTCATTAACGGAAAAAATTCCTCAGGAAATAATCAAAAAGATGTGGTGTACGTTATCCGAATGGTGAGCTTTGCTTTAATTATTATCCCGCCTATGAGTCTATTACGAGGTTACTTTCAGGGGAACCAGTCTATGGGACCGTCTGCGCTAAGTACAATTATTGAACAAATAGTGCGCGTGCTGTTTATTTTAGCAGGAGCATATGCGGTCATTCACTTTTTTCATAGTACGATGACAAAAGCTGTTGGAATTGGTACGTTTGGAGCATTTATCGGTGGCGTAGGGGGAATTGGAATTCTCGGTGCGACGTATCTAAAACGCAAGCCGCTGATTATGAAGGAAGTGAACAGCGGAAAGAATAATAAATCTGTTCCGTTCTCTTTAATGTTCAAGGAGCTTGTAACCTACGCCGTTCCGTTTGTATTAGTTGGTTTAGCTATTCCAATCTATCAAAATATTGATACGTTTACGATTAACATACTTTTTCAATCAATAGGATATGGACAAGCTAAGGCTGAAACGATTAACTCCGTCATTGGGTTAGCACAGATTTTGGTGATGGTGCCGGTATCGTTAGCAACTGCCTTCAGCATGTCGCTGATTCCGGGTATTACATCTTCTTTTGTGCAAGGAAATTTACGAGAGGTAAAGGGCAAGATTACAAAAACGCTGCAGCTGCTGTTATTTTTTACTCTTCCTGCTGCCGTAGGCCTTTGTTTATTGAGCAAGCCGGTATATATGATGATTTTCGGTGCAAAAAACAGTCCTGAAATCGGTGGGGTTGTTCTACAATGGTACGCGCCTGCTGCTATTTTATTTGCTCTTTTCACCGCAACAGCCGCGATCCTTCAAGGGATTAATCAGCAAAAGAAATTAATTTTAGGCTTGGGCTTAGGAATTGTTGTGAAGATAGTATTAAATGTATTGTTAGTCTCAAGCTTAAAAGAAATTGGACCTGTTGTCGCAACGTACGGAGGATATGGCGTATCCGTTATCTATAACTTTTATTTAATTGAGAAATCCATTTCTTATCGGGTTCAATCATTAGGAAAAGCCGCAATAACACCTATTTTATTAGTAAGTGTGATGTCAGCAGCTGTGCTTATTGGCAATTATGAATCTCACTATTTTTTAGAAAGTAAGCTTTCTGCATCGTCACTTGCAATCAGCACATCTTGTATTTCAATTGCTTTGGGTGCTGCCGTGTATCTAGGACTTGGCGTTAAAACATCTTTAGGCCAATCTGTTGTATTAACTAGAAGAAAAAGAATGTAAAGGAGAGAAAGTAGTGTCAAAACGATTTGTACTAACCGTAGCTACTGGAGGATGTATAATAATTTCCGGCGCGCTGCTGCTATTAAATTGGGAAAGAGTGTTTGGAGACTACCGTCCGATTCAAACAGCAAAAGCCGTATTCAAATTAGAAGTGGGAAGTCAAGATGTAGCAAGGATTACAGATTCAGATGATGCTCTTCACTATATGGTGAAAAAAGGACATTTAGATGAATATATTCATATGATGAATGAAAAAGGCTATGTGTTAAAAGAAAAAGATATTAATCATAACCGACTTGTTTTTAACGATGGACAAGAGGATGAGTAAATTTACTACAAGCGCTTTGCTAGGAAGTATACGATGATTGATGGAGAAGGGTAAAAGCCTTCACTTATAATTACTACATACTAAAGTTATTAAAAGAAAACCCCACCTTGCTAATTAAAAGGTGGGGTTTTTTAGTTAAATTATCTTATCTTAGTTTCGCTCTTGCTATACCTATTACTACAATACTAGTAATAAAAATAACTACGATTCCAATATTGGTTGGGGTATCAAAGAATATTTTTGAAACCGCCAAAGCGATAATGAGCCCAATGGCTATTCCAGATAATTCTTTTATTAATTTCAACGTTAACACCTCTTAAAAATACTACTTAGGAAAAGTCTAACATTAGTGGGAATGTTGTTCCACCATCATCCGGTTCGCTGAAGAAATGTTCGTTTATGATTTAATAGAATCGAACTTTATACTCTACCTGCGTTAAAGTTTTTTGTGTGAAAAAGAAAAATAATATTGACAATTATGACAAAAAGCTTAATACTGACTTTATTACATAAAACAAATACAATTTGTTTCCTTATCAAGAGAGGTGGAGGGACTGGCCCTGTGAAACCCGGCAACCGCTGTCTATGACAGAATGGTGCCAAATCCTTAAGAGTGTACTGCTCTTAGAGATAAGGAAGAAGCTGAAACAAAGCTCTTCCTTATTTATTTAAGGAAGGGCTTTTTATGTACAAAAAACAACGAGGTGATAATTTGAACAAAGCAGACCGTATTAAACGAATGAAAACACCAGAAATTGATCCAAAGTATGAAGGACGAGTGCCTCCGGGCCAGGTAGTAACGGAGCGCTTTCCCATTTTACATGAAGGCGACGTGCCGGAGTATAACTTAGAGGAGTGGACGCTTCGGGTATTTGGATTGGTAGACAAAGAAGTGACGCTTTCGTATCATGATATATTGGACATGCCGCAAACGACAGTGAAATGTGATATTCACTGCGTAACGAGATGGACAAGGCTTGATAATGAATTTACGGGCGTGCTGTTTACAGACTTTTTAAAAGCAGTTGGCGTGGAGTTGAAAAGTAAATACATCATGCTGCACGGAGATAATGACTATACGTCAAACATTGAGGTAAAAGATTTACTGAGAGACGATATTCTTCTCGCTCATTCCTTTAACGGAGAGCCGCTTACACCTAAGCATGGATATCCGCTGCGATTGGTTGTTCCGCATTTGTACTTTTGGAAAAGTGTTAAATGGCTTCGAGGCTTTGAAGTCATTGATGAAAATCATCCTGGCTTTTGGGAGCAAAACGGCTTTCATCTTAGAGGAGATCCGTTTAAAGAAGAGCGTTTTTCTGGAGAAGATTTAGGTATTCCAGAAGATGAGTGGGTACATAAAGACTATGATTAATGAAAATGCCTATGCGTGTGCATAGGCATTTTGTCAGCGCTGGCGGTTTAATTCCCACACAACGTGGCGAAGTTCAGGCAAAATCAGCTTGGTCATAGCTAGACGAACAGCACCGCTTGATCCTGGTGTAGAAAAAACGGCTTTTTCGTTAATCGTCCCGGCAATTGCCCGGCTCATAATCGCCGCGCTGCCAATGTCTTCGGTGTAGCTCAGCATGCGAAACAGCTCGCCAAACCCAACGATTTCTTTATGAATCAGCGCTTGAACGGCTTCAATCGTGACGTCTCGTTTTGTGATGCCAGTCCCGCCGTTTGTGAGAACAACGTCAATGTCCTCATCACTGCATCCGGCAAGTATCGCTTGTTGAATCGACGTTTGATCGTCTTTTACAATTTCATAGGAAGCGACCTGCATGTCGTGTTCTTTCAGAAGTTGGATCATCAGCGCGCCGCTTTTATCGGTTTCTTTTGTACGTGTATCGGATACCGTAATGATTTTGCAGCGAACGGGGTGCGTTGCTTTAGATTTATGTTCATGTACGCTCATTATGTACCTCCTTTACGATTCTGTGCGCTTGTAGTCACCGTTTTTGCCGCCTGATTTTTCAAGCAGATACGTTTCGCCGATAATCATGCCTTTATCAATGGCTTTGCACATATCATAGACAGTTAATGCGCAGGCAGAAGCAGCGGTTAAAGCTTCCATTTCAACACCCGTTGAGCCTTCGGTTTTAACAGTTGCTTCTATTAATAAACGGTATTGATCATTGCTTGTATCCCAGTCAAATGAAAGGTTTACGCCTTTTAATAAAAGAGGGTGACACATCGGAATAATGTCAGACGTGCGTTTTGCTGCCATGATTCCCGCTACTTGTGCGACAGCAAGGACGTCGCCTTTTCCGATCTTATGTTCTACAATGGCTTCGTGAATTTCTTTGTTAACGAGTATGCTTGAACGAGCCGTTGCGACGCGGCGAGTGATAGATTTTTCGCTAATATCGACCATATTGGCACGGCCTTGGTCATTAAAATGTGTAAAAGAAGACATCGGTGTTTTCATCCTTTTTCAGTAAATTTTGTTGTATGATAGAAATAGTGAGATATGCTATGATTTTACACCATAGCGCAAAAAGTGAACAGACATAAAGGAAGTGAAGAATGTATGTTAGAAAGCAGAACACCTATTTCAATTCCTGAAGCAATTGAAAAAGTTATGACATATAAAAGAAAAGGCAGCATCGAACGCGTATCGATCACCGAAAGCTATGGACGATATTTAGGAGAAGATATTATCGCCGACCAAAACGTTCCTCATTTTAATAAATCGCTTTATGACGGCTTTGCAGTTCGAGCGCAAGACTGCGTAGAAGTCTCAAGTGAACATCCTGTGGAGTTCGAAGTTGTAGGTGAAATCGGTGCAGGTTTTGTTTTTGAAGGAGAAGTAAAGCCATTTCAAGCGGTGCGCATTATGACAGGAGCGCAGGTGCCTCATTCGTGTGATGCGGTTGTGATGCTTGAAGTAACGAAGTCGTATGAAAAAGAAGGCAAAACGTATATGGCGTTAAGCCGACCTGCTTCAAAGTGGGAACACATTGCATTAAAAGGAGAAGAAACGAAAAAAGGAGACGTGCTTGTTTCAAAAGGGACGCGCATTAATCCAGGCGTCACCGCTTTTTTAGCTACGTTTGGCTATGCGGATGTCGCTGTTGTGAAGCAGCCGGTTGTTGGGGTTTTAACAACAGGAAGCGAACTGCTTGATGTGAACGAGCCGTTAGAACCAGGAAAAATCCGCAACAGCAACTCCTATATGGCACTCGCGCAAATCGTAAGAAGCGGGGGAATTCCGAAATATTTAGGGAAGCTTGAAGATGATTTTGAACGCTGCTATGAAGCAGTAGAAAAAGCGCTCGAAGAAGTGGATATTTTGCTGACAACCGGTGGGGTATCCGTTGGGGACTATGATTATTTGCCGGCTATTTATGAAAAGCTTGGCGCCAATGTGCTGTTTAACAAAATTGCGATGCGGCCGGGAAGCGTCACAACAGTCGCAGAACGAAACGGGCAGCTGCTGTTTGGACTATCGGGAAACCCATCTGCTTGCTATGTCGGGTTTGAACTGTTTGTTCGTCCAATTGTTCGCAGCTTTTTGCATTCTCCTCTGCCTCATTTACATAAAACAAAAGCGGTATTAAACGGCTGCTTCAAAGAGCCTAATGCATTTACAAGAATGGTGCGAGGAGAGATTTCAGACGAAGGCGGAAAGCTTGTTGTGACGCCTGTTGGCATGGATAAGTCAGGCGCTATTTCGTCATTAGCTGCAGCAAACGTACTGATTGTTCTTCCAGGTGGAGAGCATGGGTATGATAAAGGAACAGAAGTGAACGTGCTGCATCTTGAAAACGAAGGTACGAGTTCGCTTTGGGTATAAAAAGACTATTTTTTATGTAAGAGTTCTAGTCTGAATAGTGATCAAAGTACTGGTAAATTAACAACAATGTATGAAGTTGTGTATAAAAAAGAAAATGAGTATGCGAACGAGTCCTTGTGTATCAAGGGCTCGTTTTTTATGATGTATTTCGGAAGGCGTGATTATGTTAACTATAATTATATATCATATACAGCCTGAAAATAGAAAAAGCTACCTGAGATAAAGGGTCTAGCTTTTTGGGTTCAGTTCAGAGAAGGTAGTTTTTTCTATGACGTAATTGGGTTTCATGAGTGATGCTCCATTGCATCTTGGGTAGTTTGCTTAATAGATAAAAAATATATTTATACTAATTTTAAAGCTTCTTTATTTTTGGTATTAGTGAGTGGTTTCACATGATATATCTACTTAACGAATAGTAACTAATAACCATGGGAACTTTATCTATTAACAAAAGGAAAGGAGGAGAAAGTATGCAGAAAAAATGGTCTGTTTTATTATGTACGTTAGCTTTAGCTATGACCACTTTCATCTCACCGGTTAATGCTGAAAATAATAACGTAGATAGAGCAAATTACAATGATGACGTAAATACCTATAACGATGGCGTAAATACTCGAAATGTCACTACAGCAACTGATGTGGATGATGACAATGATTCACCTTGGGAACTACTTGGATTATTAGGACTAGTTGGTCTTTTTGGTCTTAAAAGAAGAGATGACCGTGAAGAAAAAGTTCGTTAATATCTATTTTGCATGAGTAGAGATAAATAAAGGTTGTCAAAGATTAGCTTTCTCTAGAGTCCACAAAGGTGTCTTCTAGCAATTAGGGACACCTTTGTTATTTCCTATAAAGTATATTACGTTGAATGAATCTGTGTAGGCTTTACATAAAAAGCAGAAAAAGCTCCCTATTTCCGTAGGGAGCTTTTTTTGCTGCAAGAATTGTTTCTCACATAGGTCGATGCGTTGCGGCATTTCCAATAGTTTAATTAAATGTAACCATGAGCCATGTGAAAAAGAAAAAATCATCAAAAAGATTGTGCCAAAGGAATTATTTAAATTAAAGAAAGCAATAGAGTATTTACCTGCTCATCGTTCAGAAAAAGTTCCGTTTTCACAATAAATAGGGGCATACCGCGTTCAGTTCCCTTAATAAAACTCAGTTTTTATTCCGTAAGTTGATTCATTACCAGTTGTACAGCTATTGCATCGTCTAAATAGCCGATTGGAAAGACATAGTCTGGGATAATATCGGTAGGCAAAATAAAATACAGTAGCGCACTTCCCAATATTGAGCGCTTGGCAGCTGATGTTTTTTCATCACAATATTCAAGATACATTTGCTTTAATTGATCAATAAAGGTTCCGACGCTGCCGACTTGCTCTATTTTGGTTTGAAAGTTATTACAAATCATGCTGTGTCCTTCGTCTGTCTGTGCATATTGCTTATATTTTGTTAGTTCTTGTTCGACACGTTCAATCGTAAAGTTTGTATCTACTATATTAAAAGATTTAAGTATTTCTTGAATTTTATCAATGGAGTAATGAATGCCTGTTTCTAATTCATTTTCTGTATTGTTTGAAGCAGCTCCAGCAGGGTCAATTAATGCTTCAAGAGGAGTATTTAAATAGTGCGCAAATTGTTTTAAATGATGTAGATTTGCTTGCTGTTTTCCATTTATAATCCGTGAGATAGTTGCTGTATCAATCCCCGTAAGTGAGCTAAGTTTCCGCATAGATAAAGCATTTTCCTTTAATAAAGACCTTAATAACAAACCAAGACTTTGATCATTTTGGGTGTTGGACATCGCGATTCACCTCTTTATATTTTTCAACGCGCAGTGATCATTTTATTGAAGGTTTATCAACAATATATGCAACAAATAAGCAAATCTCCTCAACATTATCAACAAAAGGAGAATACAAAATGGAATGGTTATTCATATTAGGTTTTGCATTATCATCGAGTATAGATAACTTCGGTGTAGGAATATCATACGGAGTTCGAAAGGTAAGGATAAAATGGCTTTCTAATTTACTGATAGCGGCTATTTGTTTCCTCTTTAGCATGGTAGGAATTATGTTTGGCAGGTGGATTTCAACCATCTTGCCAGGAGTGTTCCATGTTATTGTAGCCGTCGTATTATTAACGCTAATTGGGATTCGCATTATTTTATTAGTTGTATCCCAAAGAAATAACGGAAGTGATGAATTAGATAGTAGTGGTCAAGAAAACGTACGATATATTGGATGGATCGAAAGCATTGTCCTAGGTGTTGCACTTTCAGCAAATGCACTTACAAACGGTCTAGGAGCGGGTTTACTTGGTTTATCACCTTTAGCTATTTCGCTTACATCAGCATTTGGCAGTTTTATCACCGTATGGCTAGGAGTAATGGTGGGGAAAAAAGCAGCAAATGTTCAAATTGGGAAATTTACATTGAGTCAATTTGGAACGTTGATAAGCGGGATTACGATTTTAATTGTAGCCTTTACTCAGATATTCTAAAAGAAGAGACGCCATTTATTAAAGTAAGTGGCGTTTTTTCTTTGTATTTTGTAGTAACTGGTTTTCCATAGGTTATACAAAGTAAAAAGTAGATGATTAATGCTCTTATCAATGCTACATGAGAATTTATTTAATGAAGAGGTAAGGGAACTTAATTCTGTAATTATTTCTTGTTAAGTTTTAATCGTACTTGAGCAGGGTATAGTATTCTTTAGTCAAAGCGCCAAAATAACCGGCGTAAACGTTATCTCATTTACAACATAGGTACACTATTCTAAAAAACAGCCGTATACCCTAAAACAAAGGGGAGAACATCTAGTTTTGACAGACAAGAATGCAAAGCGTAGAATTGTTCTAACGAATAGACAATTTACTAGTTTAAGAGTCTTAACATTTAGGTTCATTTTATATAAGGGAGCGTACACACTTGAAAAATCAGTTTGCTCAATTGATACAGAATAATGAAAGCGTTCATATTTACTATAATATTGACGATATGAGAAGTTACTTAGATAACCTTGTGTCTTATATTGTGTCGGGGATTGAACAGGAGAGACATACTTTAGTTATAGAAAGTGAAAGACTAATTCCGCTGATTTTCAAAAGATTAGAGGGAATTTTAACTAAAGACCAATTAACATATATACATACCATTAATAATTTTGACTATTACTGTTCAAGTGGAAGTTTTCAGCCTTCCATAATTTTTGAACATCTGTCTAAACATTTAGATCCTTTCTATAAAAACAATACGTCTTTTCAAATATGGGCTCATGTAGAATGGGGACAGCAAGAAGGGATTATACCTATTTTAGAGGAGTTTGAAAATGAAGCAGACAAATTAGTAAATAAAGGCGGATTATATTTAGTATGCGCTTATGATGAAGAGAGAGTACCAGAAGTTCTTAAACTTGCTTTAATGAAATGTCATCCATACTTAATTTTAGAAAACAAAATTACTCCATCCAATTTATATGTAATGACAGATGCAGTGTAATTAATAGTATGCTTGGGCTTTTATTCTTAAAAAACAAAGGTAAATAGAGAACAAATAAGGAGCCTTATTTAAGGCTCCTTATTTGTTGTTTGTACAGAGTATGTATACCATAGATCTTTATATCTAGTGTGTATCTTCAATTAAAATCCCTATTCCTTAAAATGAAGTTTTTTCGTATCTGCTCTGTCTCATTTTCCATAACTTCTGGATAGTGCCTAGATAAGACATTAGCTAAACTTTCTTCTTTAGGTATATGTAAAAAACGTGAATATACTTCCGTACCGCTTGGTAACTCATCTTCTTCACATAAGAGAAAGGCATCTAAACTCTCAATCAATTGGAATTTCACAGTCTGATCATAAACGTTGGTATAGCTGTCTTCACATTCTTTTGCTTTCTTTTCTGCAAATTCATAAGCTTGATCAAATGATTGGGTTTTAACTAATAAGATACTTTCTTCAAATATCTGATGTTCTTCATAATTTTCGTCAATCTTTTCTGTATTAGGTTTACCCTCTACTAAGTACTTATAAAGAACCTTTACTCCATACCACTGGATATCTAACTCTTCGCTATTAGTTGTTTTCATATAAACTCTCCATTCTTAACTAAAGGAACCATAATAATTAATTTTATCATCGTATTCCTTATCGTCCTCCTTACTTATATAACTGAGTTTGTATATCGTGTTCATCCACTAATCTATGATAAAATGGAAATATAATCAAGGTATTTCTATATATTAGGGGGTGTAAAATGGAATATATTGATCAAATAACAAATGCTGCGGTGAATGGAGAAAGTGAAGAGATAAAAGCGTTATTAAATAAAGAACCATCTTTACTTAACGCTTTTAATTCAGATGGGTGGATGCCTTTACATTTAGCTTGTTATTTTGGGCAGGTGGATAGCGTCAAGTTATTGTTGTCGCTAGGGGCGGATATTCATATTAAGGCTAAAAATTCGAATGAAAACATGCCTCTTCATGCAGCAGTAGCAAATAAGCAAATTCAAGCTGTAGACTTGTTGCTTACAAAAGGCGCAGATGTAAATGCAAAACAAAGCGGTGGATGGACTAGCCTTCATGAGGCCTCGTTGCTAGGAGATGAAAATATGATTAAACTTCTCATCGAAAAAGGCGCCGATATCGAGATACAAAAAGATGATGGGAAAACACCTTTAGAGGTTGCAGTAGAGAAAAAACAAGAGAGCGCAGTTCATTTGCTTACTCAGTATTTAAATAATAAAGCTTAATATAGAGTAGGAGATTTTATGTTAACTAGAAACATATATAGTATGCATTTTCTATTTTTAATCTTTAATTAATTACTTATCTTTTTTCATTTTCCATAATAAGTTTGCAATGAATGCGCTAAAAAAGCCAATAGAAATTAAACAAAAACCAATTTGATACAAAATGAAATTCCAGCTGTCTCCAAAAGAAAAAAGTGTAATTCTTCCTGACTCTATAATATCAACACTAATAAATAAGGAAACGGTAATAAAATATATTAAAAAGAACTTTTTGTAGAAATAGCTTTTATAATCACTGCTCAATTTACTCACCTCACCTTAATATTACAGCAAGTTTATCTATATGTTTATTGTTTTAATAGATATTAATAAAAATAGAAAGAGAGGAAGAAATATGTTTAATCAATATCCTATTGGGAAATTTACGGTGAAAGAAAATATTCAGAAAGAAGATATTCAAGGGTGGATTCATGACATTGGAGATGCCCCAAAGCAATTAGCTGATGCTGTAGAAGGACTGACAAAAGAACAATTAGCCACGCCTTACCGAGAAGGCGGTTGGAAATTAAGTCAAGTTGTCCATCATTTAGCTGACTCACATATGAATGCCTATACTCGTTTTAAATTAGGCTTAACAGAGCAAGCGCCTGCTATTAAAGCATATGACGAAGTGGCTTGGTCGAATCTTCCTGATAATGATTTACCGATAGAAGTTTCTCTCCAACTTTTTTCAGCTTTACATAAGCGTCTTCATAAAGTGTTAAACTCACTTGATGAAATAGATTTAAAGAAAACGATCCACCACCCTGAAAACGGGGAAGTGACGATTGAGCAATTAATAGCCACTTACGCTTGGCATGGCAAGCATCATATTGCTCATATTACCACATTAAGAACTCAAAAAGGATGGTAGAATTGGGTTCAATATATGTGACTTCTGAAAAGAGGCCGGGACAAACGTATTTTAGTTGAAGTAACACCAGAACACTTAATGAATACTATTCATTAAGTGTTCTGGTGTTTTATTGTTATGGTGAATGTAGGTGCTTCTAGCTGCTGATTGGAAGGCAAAGCCAAGCCCAAGCCCTGTACGGAAATCAACAGCAGCATAACAAGCGATCCATACGAGCTCATTTATCCATTTTTTTCGCCTGCAGATTTCATTGATTTAATTATGTCTCAATCTCTTTTTTTATTAGTACCAATAGCGGTGATTATGCTAACTGCAGGTATATATCGTATAAAGCTTAAAAACAGAAAAACTTCCCCAATGCGTTAAGGAAGTTGCCTCTAATCCTGAATAGTAATTTATTCATTCTATATTTCGCTATCAGATCCAACTTTTGAAACACCTAAGGCAAGGTTTTTCCACAAAGTTTGTTCAACCGCTTCGGCGTCCGCAGCATGACAATCAACAATGAGTATGACTTCTGAATGTTTTCCACGCAGGAGCCGTTGATTTTTCCTGATTACTTTAAATATAAATAGTTTAATTCCTAATCCTAAGATAAATCCGATAAAAGCACTAATAATTCCCCAATAAATAGGGCCCCAGCTTAATTTAAAGCCAATGCTTGCACCAATGACGGAAAAGGCTGTGGCTAAAGCCATTCCTAAATCAATAAGAGAAACTCCATCTGATCGATGAAGGCTATCAAAAATCCGGCGATTTTCTGTTCGATTATTAAGAGGAACAATAAATATATCCTCTTTCTTTATCCCTTTTCTCTCTAGATCCGAAACAGCTAATTCTATGTAACTGGAGTATTCAAATGTAGAAAAAATCTGCATATTCTCACTCCACCTTTTTTCCTTTCACAATACAAAAGCTTGGATGTTGATACGTTTTCTCGAAGAAATTTTTTTGCTCTCTTTCCACAAGTTTATTATTCTCAACAGTATTCATATAGGAATCAAAAGTAGCAAAACCATATAGAGAAGGGAAAAATAACAACCATTCTTTATTTAAAACGGAAGTAGCCTGTTTTATTTCTCCTAAAAATAGCAGATAAATCCCTTCAAGCAGGTGAGAATAATAAAAGAAAATGACTGCCCAAATGATAACAAAGAAAGCACCAATGATCCGATGAATATAGAGTTGTCCTAGACCTGGCATCAAAAAGGACCAGGCAACCGACAAAATGGGATTCCTTTTATCTAAATAGTTTATTTCCATGGCTCCTATACTAAAGGAGTTGAACCGATGATTTTCTCTTTCAGCTAACACGTATATTTTATTTAAATCAACGGTTGTTCGGTAACTATCCCATATAGCAAAAATATAAACGGGAATATAAATGAGAAGCCATCTTGTATTAAGCACGTCTTTGGCCATATCAATGTTTCCTTGAAAAGAATAAATCATTGCTAAATTTACATGAGATTTAAGGTTTATGACGACCTCCCATATAAATAACACAAAGCCGCGAAGGTATTTAGACAGTAGCAAATGTCCAAACCCAGGAAAAGCTGCTGACCACCAAGCAACAATATAAGGGTTTCTTAAATGAATTTGAGTCGTTCCAAATATACTAACATGAGCAATATAGCGTCTTGCAGTATTATCATTTTTATAATTATTCATACACGATCTCCTATGATTGGAAGAAAATACACTTTTATACCTATCATTCATATTTAATATGGTCTTGTTTACTTATTTTATGCAATCCATTGATATACACTTAATCTTTATCAAAATGGAAAAATTCGTTGACGAGAAAAAGCTCTTTATTTTTCCATAGAGAGCTTCTTTACATGTTATTTTTGAAAGTTGGTATTATATTAATAAAGAAGTAGTTAGATGCTTCACAGCGTCTTGACTCGTTTGTTCAAGATCTAGCATTATGTTCACTACGTTTTTATATTCTATACAACATAAAAACCGGAAAAACTACTGCTCCTGTGCAGTAGTTTTCCTAGTCGTTGAAATATAGATGTTGTGTTGATAATCCTCTATTGAATCTTCAGTAGTGTGCTCAAGTTATCAATAACTCATGTACTAAAAAGAAAAATACACCTTAAATGAGGGTTTCCAAACAATGTTTCGTAGCATGTTGTATGGTTCACTTAAAGTGAAATCTTCACGTTTTATACGAATTTTATGATTAACAATCCGTGGTTTTTGACTTGTGAAGAGGTGGTGGAACTAACCAGCCTTTTTCTTTGTTAAGTCGCAAAAACTTTCCACCAAGGGCTACTTTTTGCATGTGAATTTGACCAAACATTGCTGCAATATCTTCACGAATAGATTGGCCAATCAGTTGACTGCAAGCAACTAGACCAGCAGCTATATCCAGTGAAATAGCCGCAGCAACTTCGGGGTCTTGAACACGTGCACCTACTGGAATATCATCTAAACAAGCTTCTGGACGTTCAGGCGGAGTTGGAGGTAAAGCCACTCCATTTTCTTTTAATAGCTTTTCTACACCTTTCATTTCCTGCTGACATTGTTCAATCGTTTCTTGTACCAACTTATGTAGATCCTTGTCTCCTACATGATTTAGAAACGTTTGATAACCAGCTACTAATCCTTTTGAAGCAGAAAGAAATGACCATGTTCCAAATACTTCACCGTAATGCATCGGCTCGTCTGTAGGATTTCCACTTAAAATACCCATTGTTATCCTCCTTAACATATTCATAATAATGTGCCACCTTTCTTACTATGCACACACTTAACGTCTCCATATCATGTTTTATTATTCTTCTAAATATAAAAAAAGAATTTTATCAGGGAATACAATCTACTATTTTACGCATACTATTTAAGATGCCTATAAGGGCATCAGTCACAATACCCTTGTTATACAGAGAGCTGCCTTCTTTGGCAGTTTTTTGTTTTGTCATGCTTTATGTGGCTTTCTGCTTATGACGATAAATAGAAATTGTCCATAATAAAAGGAAGAGTGGAGACCCACTCTTCCTTCAGCCATCAATTATAAAGTTGTCTTAGAAGCGTCCGCCGCCAAGTTGTTGCTCAGCTAATTGCACAAGACGCTTTGTAATTTCGCCACCTACTGATCCGTTTGCACGTGCAGTTGTATCAGCACCAAGGTTTACACCAAATTCGCTAGCGATTTCATATTTCATTTGATCGATTGCTTGTTCAGCACCGTATACTAATAATTCATTGTTGTTGCTGCTGTTGTTGTTTGCCATGTTGTGTCACCTCCTTGTTTTTCTTAAGTTTCCTAGGGGCCAAGAAGTATATACATGGTAAATGATGGATGTTTATTTCCTTATCAAGGTGACATATTAATTTTTAGAAACAACCGACACTGTAAAAAGTGGGATTAGATGTTTCTTTTCCTTGTTATCTAAAAGTTGCCATGTGAGAAGAGGATTGCAATCCTCTTTAGGTACCGTATCAATGGTTATTTTTATACTAAACATAAAATTAAAAATGCAAGAGAGGAAGAGGTTATATTGTCAAAGACACGTCAGAAAAAAGAATACTGTAAAAAGTGCAGAAAAGAAACTATACATACTCTCACAGAAGATGCTTTAGAAATTAATTGTTACTGCCATGAATGTCATTCACAACACGATATCGTAAAAACATTTTTTTAATCATTTCTTAAAGTTTCACTCTCCAATAGACGAATAAATAGCTATTTTTTTAGATATATCCATAACCAAACTCCATATTCGCCTTCGCTATTGAATTTCATTTTGTACGATTATAGAAGCAGAGAAGAACGGGTAAAGTAACCGGGAAGATTTTTAGTGGAGGTGAACGAAAAGTGAGCAGTAGGGAAAGAGATCTTATAACCATTGAAGATGAAAAGGGTATTGAAAAACAATATGCAGTTGAGGCTTTATTTGATATGAGAAATCAGACTTATGCTTTGCTGCAATCGAACGGGGAAGCGCTGTTGATGCGCGTTGAAAATGAAAAGGGCGAACAATATCTTATTGGATTGACCGATTCTGAGGAACGTGACTCCATTTTAGATGCTTATCAAATTGCTGTAGAGGCTACGGCCTGCTGACGAAGAATTTCGCTAATGTGATGAGGAGTGCGTTATGAAGAAGAAAATTGTAGATGCAGCTCATTTGGAGCAAAAAACGCAGATTGAAAAAGTGATGAACGGAATGACCTTTACGAAAAATTTCCGGTCTGCTACAGCAGAAGAATGGTACGTGTTTCTTCCAGGTTATGAAGATCCAAGAACAGGTGGAGCTGCGGGAAAAGCAATGATTCATTATAACCTTTATGGAAATAGAGATGTTTTCACCAGATCACCCTAAAGAGACTCGTAGTGATAAAGCAAGAGTAGAAAAGCGTTTAATTAACTTAGGTGTCCCTCTTACAGAAGCAGGACCTTATGCAGATGATCTGCAAAAAGGAAAAGTATTATTGCTAGTAAAAGCTAATAGAGAGACAAAAACAAATCAGTTCTTAGGAAGTAGAGAAGATTCTCCTTTTGCAAAGGGTGACTCCGTTTATGATAAATCACTATACGGAGAACATCGTAAGCATGAATAGGTAGGAAGAAGAATAAAATTCGAGTTTGTGGGCAAACTAAGAACATAGGAACCCCAATTCCTCATCTTTCATTAAGTATGTGTTTTTTAAAAGCTGCTCATTTGAGCAGCTTTTTCTTTTTTTTATCGGAAATATTAAAAGAAAAGCTAACTTGTATGAAAGTTTAAAAGGAGGGGAAGCTAAGAAAAAATGGCTTTAATACGGAGGAACAGAAAATTGCAAAAAAAGAATCGATTAACATCTCCTGAAATGGCAAATTTATGGACACACTATATTCGTGAAACATTATCTGTATGTGTAAATAAATATATGCTTCACACGATCCAAGATCCTGAGATACATAGCCTTTTTCAAACAGCTCTTCGCTATTCACTTAAACACATAGATGCTTTAAAAGCATTATTTAAGAAAGAGAAGTTTCCTACTTAGCTAACATAGTTAAACTAAGAATATTTTTCTGTATTATCCATTAAGGATTAGGGAATCTTGTGACTACTCTCTAATAAATATATAAAATATACTCCTACTAATTAAATATTCGTGTTAGGAATTATAAC
>Ga0268255_10000778_pt1 | contig 20558 bp, 16 predicted proteins | sample AgamicOrMarz_FD_200256 | JGI IMG/M metagenome (GOLD analysis project Ga0268255, IMG submission 200256) | Agave microbial communities from Guanajuato, Mexico - Or.Ma.rz (v2) (version 3) | ecosystem: Host-associated > Plants > Phyllosphere > Phylloplane/Leaf | place: Guanajuato, Mexico...
CATCTGTATGCTGAATATTATTTCATCATTTAAGCATAGTTGTCCATTCACTCGAAATAGTGAACTGCGTGACTACATTAATAAAAATTCACCGGTTCGCTGAGTTATTTCTAAATATTGCTGCACGTCACATAAAATTTACTCGCCCCGGCGCATAGTTACCCTGAACACCGGGTATGCGCGGGGTGCAATCGCAGTGATTGGCTAAATTATCTTCACAATGATGATGGTTTTTCGTAGAATACGCATAATAATAAGAGAGGTTGTTATGATTGAACGTGAACTGGGGAACTGGAAAGACTTTATCGAAGACATGCTTCGTAAATGATATTCAGTAAGAATTGCAAGAGCACTTAAATAAGTAAAATAACCATAGTGTGAATCTATCACACAGTAAAAAGGCGGCTAACCAAGCCGCCTTTTTTATACCCGTCACGCGTTGCCCGCTTATTCAGGGCGTTCCTTCAGCGGGAAACGGCGACGGACCAGCACAAAGAACAGCGGGACGAAATAGATAGCCAGGATCGTCGCCGAAATCATACCGCCCATGACGCCAGTCCCTACCGCGTGCTGGCTGCTGGAGCCAGCCCCTGAACTGGTCGCCATTGGCAGCACGCCAAAGACAAACGCCAGGGAGGTCATCAGGATTGGTCGCAGGCGCTGGCGGCAGGCGTGGAGCGTGGCGGCCATCAGGTCGTGCCCCTTAGCGTTCATCTCGTTGGCAAACTCGACGATCAGAATGGCGTTTTTCGCCGACAGGCCAATCACGGTGAGCAGCCCGACCTGGAAGTAAACGTCATTCTCCAGGCCGCGCATCCAGGTGGCGAGCAGGGCGCCAATCACCCCTAGCGGCACCACCAGCATGACCGAGAACGGCACCGACCAGCTTTCATACAGGGCGGCAAGACAGAGGAACACCACCAGCAGCGACAGCGCGTACAGGGCAGGTGCCTGCGCACCGGAGAGGCGCTCCTGGTAAGACATGGCTGTCCACTCAAGGCCAAAACCGGCCGGCAGCTGCTGCACCAGGTTTTCCATAACGTCCATCGCCGTACCGGTACTCACCCCCGGCGCCGCTTCACCGACAATTTCCAGGGCCGAGTAGCCGTTGTAACGCTCAAGACGAGGCGAACCGGTTTCCCAGCGGGAGGTAGCAAACGCCGAGAACGGCACCATACCGCCCGCGTTATTTCGCACGTACCAGCGGTTGATATCATCCGGCAGCATGCGGTATTTGGCGGCCGACTGGACGTAGACCTTTTTCACACGGCCGCGATCCATAAAATCGTTCACATAGCTCGAGCCCCAGGCGGTTTGCAGCGTATTGTTGATATCGTCGATAGAGACGCCAAGCGCCTGCGCTTTGCGCTGATCGATATCCACCTGCAGCTGCGGGCTGTCATCCAGGCCATTGTGACGAACGCGCGTGAGCTGCGGATCTTTGCCAGCCAGATCCAGAAGCTTATCGCGGGCAGCCATGAGCGCGTCGTGCCCCGCGCCGGCGTGATCCTGCAGCTCCATATCAAACCCTGCCGAGCTGCCCATTCCGCTGATGGCGGGAGGGCTGCTGGCGAAGACGCGCGCCTCTTTGATGTGGCTAAACGCCTTCGTGGCTCGCTCGATAATGGCAAAGGAGGAGCCGGTTTTGCTGTCGCGCTGTTCCCAGTCTTTCAGACGTATGAACATACGCGCCACGTTCTGCCCGTTACCGCCGGGGCCGGAACCCACGGTTGAGAAGATGGAAACTACGTTGTCCTTCTCCTGGGTGTGGAAATAATTCTCCACCTTCTGCACCACTTTCAGCGTCTGCTGCTGGGTTGAGCCGCTCGGGAGCTGGACCGAGGTGATAAACATCCCTCTGTCTTCCAGCGGCAGGAAGGAGGTGGGCAAACGCAGGAACAGGAAAACCATGCCGCCCAGCAGCAGGACATACACCACCATCCAGCGCACGCTGCGGTGGAGAACTTTCCCCACGCCCGCTTCATAGCGCGCTGCGTTGCGGTTAAACATGCGGTTAAACCAGCCGAAAAAGCCTTTCTGGCCGTGATGTTCACCTTTATGCAGCGGCTTAAGAAGGGTACAGCAGAGGGCAGGGGTGAGGATCATCGCCACCAGCACCGACAGCACCATGGCAGAGACGATGGTGATAGAGAACTGGCGGTAAATCGCGCCGGTGGTGCCGCCAAAGAAGGCCATCGGGATAAACACCGCCGACAGCACCATCGCGATACCCACCAGTGCGCCCTGAATCTGCCCCATCGATTTGCGCGTTGCCTGGCGCGGCGAAAGTCCTTCTTCGCTCATGATGCGTTCAACGTTCTCCACCACCACGATGGCATCATCCACCAGCAGGCCGATGGCCAGCACCATGGCGAACATGGTCAGCGTGTTGATACTGTATCCGAAGGCGTAGAGCACCGCGAAGGTGCCGAGCAGGACCACCGGCACGGCAATGGTGGGGATAAGCGTGGCGCGGAAGTTCTGTAAGAACAGGTACATCACCAGGAACACCAGCGCGATGGCTTCGAGGAGGGTTTTCACCACGTCCTCAATGGACGCCTTCACAAATGAGGTGGTCTCGTAGGCGACTTTGTACTCCAGGCCGTGCGGGAAGAAGTGCGACAGTTCGTCCAGGCGGTTGAGTACGAGTTCAGCGGTTGCCATCTCGTTAGCGCCTGAAGCCAGTTTTACCCCCAGACCTGACGCCGGCTTACCATTAAAGCGGCTCAGGTAATCATACTTCTCCGCCCCCATTTCAACCGTGGCGACATCGCCCAGGCGCACTTCAGAACCGTCCTGATTGACCCGCAGGGTGATATTGCGGAACTGCTCCGGCGTTTGCAGCAGCGACTGCGAATTAATGGTGGCATTCAGCGCCTGGTTATCCACCGACGGCGTGCCGCCGAGCTGGCCCACCGCAATTTGCGCATTCTGGGATTCGATGGCGTCGGTGACATCTTTAGCGGTCATCTGGACGCTGGTTAACTTATTCGGGTCAAGCCAGATGCGCATGGAGTACTGCGAACCGTAGGCGTCGATATCCCCCACGCCGTTAATCCGGCTCAGCGGATCCTGAATATTACTGGCAACGTAGTCGGCAATATCTTGCTTATCCATCGAGCCGTCGGTGGAGACAAAGGCTATGGTCAAAATGTTGGTGTCACCGGTTTTACGCACGGTTACGCCCTGGTTTTGCACGGCCTGAGGCAGCTTGCGCAGGGCCGACTGGAGCTGGTTTTGCACCTGCTGCACCGCTTCGTCCGGGTCAGTACCCGCCGTAAAGCTGAGCGTCACGGTTGCCTGACCGGTGGCGCTACTCTGGGAAGACATATACATCAGGTTGTCGAGGCCAGTCATATTCTGCTCGATAACCTGCGTCACGGTATTCTCAAGCGTCTGCGCCGAGGCACCGGGATAGTTAGCCGTGATGCGCACGTTAGGCGGCGCCAGTTCGGGATATTGCTCAACGGGAAGCGACGTAATCGCCAGGACACCTGTCAGACACAACAGGATGGCAAGTACCCAGGCAAAAATGGGGCGATCGATGAAAAAATTCGCCATGAAAAAGTGACCTCGTTTTGCTGCACGTCATTATTGTAAATTGCCCGCATCACTGTAGCGGCAAGAGCAAAGCCAAACGTGGAGAAATAAAGGAGATATTGTAAATTATCATGCGCGTTTACGCCGCGCCCCCACGCGGGCGCGACGGAAAGTATCCTGCATCTTCAGGACGAGGCGTTGGCATAACGCGTGACTTTACCGTTATTTACCCGCAGGCGTACTGAACCTTACGCTGACCTGCGTGCCGCCATTTGGCGGCTGAGAGAAGCTTAGCGTGCCCCCAAGCCGCCCTGCGCGTTCGCGCATGATATTCAGCCCGTAGTGCCCCGGTGGTTCGCTGGCCTCCCCAATACCGATGCCGTTGTCGCGGATCGTCACCGTGTGGGTGCCATCCGCAGCGGTAATGCAGCTTACGGTGATCTCGCTCGCTTCGGCGTGCTTGATGGCATTCAGCACCGCCTCGCGCACAATTTGCAGCAGGTGAACCTGCTTCTGGGCATCCAGCGCCAGCGAAGAGAGGCGGCAGTCGAGCGTTAGCTTCGCCTGGGTCTGGCTTTGTAGGCCGTCGAGCGACTCCTGCAGCGCGGCGGGGAGGTTGGCATGGTTCAGCGTCAGGCGGAAGGTGGTGAGCAGCTCACGCAGCTGCTGCCAGGCGTTGTTGAGCTCGCGGGAAAAGTCGGCAATGATGGTCTGCGCGGGCGCGTTCTCCTCCGGTACAGCATGTTTGAGCAGCGTAAGCTGGATCCGCAGGTAAGAAAGCACCTGCGCCAGCGAGTCATGCAGTTCGCGGGCGATGGTCGCGCGCTCTTCCATCAGCAGCAGCTGCTGAAAGTGCTTTTGCCCCTGATTGAAGTAAAGCCCACGCCCCAGCATCGTTGCGACGCTTTTCATCAGGGGCAGGGACACGTTCGCGGTGTCGCTCTGCCAGCGGAGTTCGCCATACAGCGTATCCTGCATCAGCACCGGCAGGCTCTGCATCTGGACGGTGGCGGACTCGGTGCCCTCCGCCAGCCGCCAGTCGTCGCTGGTGCGAAGCTCCAGATAATTCATCTGCGTGTAGTCATGCACAATCTGCAAAATATGCCTGAAGCAGTGGCTGTCTATCTGCCCGGTGTTGAGCGCCTGAGAGCAGGTGAAGAGCATTTCCAGCTGCTGATGCGCTTCGTTCAGGTGCCGGGTTTTTTCGGCGACGGAGTGCTCAAGCGAGCGATACAGCGTGTGCAGTTCGCCTGACATATGGTTGAAGGCGCGGGAGAGCTGGCCCAGTTCGTTGGGCAGATGGGTGTCGGGAGCCGGGGTATCAAACGCGCGTTGCTCGATGCGCTCGCTTGCCGCAACCAGGTTTTTGAGCGGCAGAACGACCTGACGCCGGATCCGCCGCAGGGTCGTCATCGCCAGCAGCAAAATGCCGAGGCCGCCTGCCAGCGACATCAGGATAACCAGCTGAATTTTATGCTCGGTATAGTGCTGAAGCGCCAGCACAAAGGCATCAATACGGCCCACAAAATCTTCGATGTGGCTCTGGTACCACGCGGTGTCCCCGCTGGCGATGCGTTTGTCCATCTCCTGCCAGGCGAGGTGTAACTGCTGATAACGCTGCTTCACGTCGTCCGGCACGTACCAGCGGCTGAGTTTTTGCAGCGCGGGCGCGCTGAGGGTCTGTTGCCACACCGCCCGGTGTTCCGCCAGCGAAGGGCTGGTGCGCTGCATCTCGTAGCCCAACCGGTAGCTCTGCATGCGTAGCGACCCGGCGATATTGATCGCCTCGGCGTCGCGCTGGCTGCTGGCAAGCGTCAGCAGCGCAATGGCGCTGGTGAGCACGGACAGCATAATAATCGAAAAGAAAGCCCGAGCCAGGCTTCGGGAGACGGGGCGTTTAACGGTCACAAAACGGCTTCCTGAAAAAATTAATCTGCCACAGGGTCACTGGACATCGCCCGGCTTCCGGGGATGTGAACCCTGTCCGCAAGCCCCGCTGTGGGTAAAACGATTTTTTATATAAAGAGTAGGGGTATTGTTTACACGAAATTAGCGGCTGCGTCTGCTCGCCGACGCGGTGATTTTGCAACGGCGCGGCGTAAAACGCTCAAAACACACGCGTGTCGACGGGCGACAAAGCGGATTTCGCGGCGTAGTATACCCACACTCATTTAGCCGTGGAGCCTGTATGACCCTGAAAATAGACGTTATCAAAGACAAAATCCTCTCTGAAAATTACTTTGTCCTGCGTAACATCACCTACGATTTAACGCGTAAAAACGGCGAGGTGATCCGCCATAAACGCGAGGTCTACGATCGTGGCAACGGCGCAACTATTTTGCTCTATAACCGCGAAAAACAGAGCGTGGTGCTGATCCGCCAGTTTCGCGTCGCGACGTGGGTGAACGGCAACCCGGACGGGCGGCTGATTGAAACCTGTGCAGGCCTGCTGGACGACGATGAGCCGGAAGTCTGTATTCGCAAAGAGGCGATTGAAGAGACAGGCTTCGAGGTGGGCGAGGTTAAAAAGGTCTTTGAGCTGTTTATGTCGCCGGGCGGCGTGACGGAGATCGTTCATTTCTTTATCGCCGAATACCACGACGCGCAGCGGGTCAACCCGGGCGGCGGCGTGGAAGATGAAGATATCGACGTGCTGGAGCTCCCCTTTACAGAAGCCCTTAACATGGTGACAAACGGTGAGATCAGGGACGGTAAGGCGGTGATATTGTTACAATATTTACAAACATCCGGCCTTATGACCCCCGCTTTCGAACGTCAGGAGTGAGGCTTTCGGATAAATCTATCCGATAAATCTGATTGAGCAAGCCCGGTTGTGCCACGAAGATACCGCCCAGTTTTGCGTTTTCGTTTCCGGGGTTGTGCCATTCATGCGCCTTTTCTTTCTGTTCCTTTTTTGCGTATTGCCCGCGCCGCTGGTGTGGGCTGCGCCTGCTCAGCAGTCCTTCTCCGACTGGCAGGTCACCTGCAATAACCAGAATTTTTGCGTGGCGCGCAATACCGGCGAGCATCATGGACTGGTCATGACGCTGAGCCGCAGCGCCGGGGCCAAAACCGATGCCACGCTGCGCATCGATCTCGGCGGGTTTTCTTCGCCTTCGGTGAAAGAGCCAGACATCGCGCCGCGATTACTGCTCGACAACGCGCCGGTGAAGCTTGACCCGCAGCGCTGGCAGCTTACGCCCTGGCACCTGAAAACCGACGATGCGGCGACCATCTCTGCCTTTTTAAAGCATATTCAGGAAGGGCATACGCTGACGCTGCGCGGCGGCAGGCAGATTGCCTCTCTGGACGGCCTTAAAGCCGCGCTGCTGTTTATCGACGCTCAGCAAAAGCGTGTCGGCAGCGAAACCGCCTGGATTAAAAAAGGGGACGATCCGCCGCTGAGTGTTCCTCCTGCGCCAGCCCTCAAAAAGGTGGCGACAGTCAATCCGACGCCCACGCCGCTTACCCACGCTGAACTAAACGATCTGCTGGACTATGGCACCTGGCGGATGAATAACAGCCAGTGCTCGCTGGATCCCAGCCGTCGCGAGGTCCGCGTCACGGCGCTAACGGATGACAAAGCGCTGCTGATCGTCAGCTGTGAGGCGGGGGCGTACAACACCGTCGATCTGGCATGGCTGGTATCACGCAAAAAGCCGTTCGCGGCCCGTTCCGTCAGGCTGCGATTGCCGTTTACGCCGTCAAGCCAGAGCAGTGAAATGGAGCTGATGAATGCCAGCTTCGATGAGAAAAACCGGGAGTTAACGACTCTCGCGTTAGGACGCGGTATCGGGGATTGCGGCATCCAGACGCGCTGGCGTTTTGACGGCCAGCGCTTTCGCCTGGTGCGCTATGCGGAAGAGCCAAGCTGCGATGGCTGGAATGGGCCAGATGCCTGGCCCACGCTGTGGATCACGCGGTAGTTTTTGGCCGGGTGGCGCTGTCGCTTACCCGGCCTGCAAAGCCACCACATCGTAGGCCGGGTAAGGCGTCGCCGCCACCCGGCAACGAAAACCGCACTACATCACGCTTAGCGCCTTCTCAACCACGTTCTCGACGGTAAAGCCGAAATACGGGAACAGCTTGTCGGCTGGGGCCGATTCGCCGTAGCCGCGCATCCCGACAATCGCGCCTTTCAGCCCGACATACTTGTACCAGTAGTCGGCGATCCCCGCTTCCACCGCCACGCGTGCCGCAACGTTTGAAGGCAGGACCGATTCACGGTAAGCCTCATCCTGTGCGTCAAAAATATCGGTAGAGGGCAGGGAGACCACGCGCACCGCGTGACCTTCGGCGGTCAGCTTCTCCGCTGCCTTAACGGTGATTTCAATCTCAGAACCGGTAGCAATCAAAATCACGTCCGGCTTGCCGCCGCTGTCTTTCAGAATGTAGCCGCCGCGGGCGATATTTTTCACCTGCTCCGGCGTACGCTCAATCTGCGCCAGATTCTGACGCGACAGGATCAGCGCCGTCGGCCCGTTGTGGCGTTCAACCGCCAGCTTCCAGCCGACCGCGGCCTCTACCTGATCGCACGGACGCCAGGTGCTGAAGTTTGGCGTCAGGCGCAGGCTCGCCAGCTGTTCAACTGCCTGGTGCGTCGGCCCGTCTTCCCCCAGACCGATGGAGTCGTGGGTGTAGACCATGATCTGCCGCGCCTTCATCAGCGCCGCCATACGCGCCGCGTTGCGGGCATATTCAACAAACATCAGGAAGGTGGCGGTATAAGGCACAAAGCCGCCGTGATGGGCGATACCGTTGGCAATGGCCGTCATCCCGAATTCACGCACGCCGTAGTGAATGTAGTTTCCGGCCACGTCCTCCTTCAGGGACTTAGAGCCAGACCAGATGGTCAGGTTACTTGGTGCCAGGTCCGCCGAGCCGCCGAGCAGTTCCGGCAGGATCGGGCCGATGGCATTGAGGGTGTTTTGCGATGCCTTACGGGTGGCAATTTTCGCCGGATTGGACTGCAACTCTTCAATCAGCGCCTGGGTTTTCGCTTCCCAGTCCTCCGGCAGACCCCCGCTCATGCGTCGGGAAAACTCGGCGGCCAGCGCCGGATGCGCCTTTTTGTAGGCGGCGAACTTCTCGTTCCAGGCGTGCTGCGCGTGTTCACCCGCTTCACGCGCGTCCCAGGCTTTGTAGATCTCTTTTGGGATCTCGAACGCCGGGTATTTCCAGCCCAGTTTCTGACGGGTCAGCGCCACCTCTTCTTCGCCCAGCGCCGCGCCGTGCGACTCTTCCTTGCCCGCTTTGTTAGGCGAGCCGAAGCCGATGGTGGTCCGGCAGATAATCAGGGACGGTTTGTCCTTCACGCTCTGCGCTTCCTGAATCGCTTTTTTCACCGCCTCAGGGTCGTGACCGTCGATTTCGTGCACCACGTGCCAGTGGTAGGCCTCGAAACGTTTGGCCGTGTCGTCGGTAAACCAGCCTTCGGTTTCCCCGTCAATCGAGATGCCGTTGTGATCGTAGAAGCCAATCAGCTTGCCCAGCCCCAGCGTGCCCGCCAGCGAGCAGACCTCGTGCGAGATCCCCTCCATCAGACAGCCGTCGCCCATAAACACATAGGTGTAGTGGTCAACGATGTCATGGCCCGGCTGGTTAAACTGCGCGCCCAGCGTGCGCTCGGCAATCGCCAGACCGACGGCGTTCGCCAGACCCTGACCGAGCGGCCCGGTGGTGGTCTCTACGCCCGGCGTGTAGCCAATCTCCGGGTGGCCCGGCGTTTTCGAATGCAGCTGGCGGAAGTTTTTGATCTCCTCAAGCGGCAGATCGTAGCCGGAGAGGTGCAGCAGGCTATAGAGCAGCATGGAGGCATGGCCGTTTGAGAGAATAAAACGGTCACGATCGTACCAGGTGGGATCGGTCGGGTTGTGCTTGAGGAAGTCGTTCCACAGCACTTCGGCAATATCTGCCATGCCCATCGGGGCGCCAGGGTGGCCGGAATTGGCTTTCTGCACGGCATCCATGCTGAGGGCGCGAATGGCATTGGCGAGCTCTTTACGGGACATAGTTCACTCCATGGCAAGGTTAAAGTTTGGCGGCAAGAAGATCTTCAAGTTTGCGCTGGTCGACGGCGAACAGGCGAATGCCTTCCGCCAGTTTATCGACGGCCATTGCGTCCTGGTTGTGCTCCCAGCGGAACTCCGCCTCCGTCATCGCTTTCGGTTTTGGCAGCACGGTTGAGGTCGGCACCAGTTTACGGATCACCGTCTCGTCGCTCTGCTGCAGCTTTTTCAGCAGGTCAGGAGAGATGGTCAGGCGGTCACAGCCTGCCAGGGCGAGGATCTGCTCGGTGCGGCGGAAGCTGGCCCCCATTACGATGGTCTCGTAGCGGTGCTGTTTGTAATAGTCATAGATATTGCGGACCGACTTCACGCCGGGGTCTTCTTCCACCACGTACGGGTCCATGGGCTGTTTTGCCTGATACCAGTCGTAGATGCGCCCGACGAACGGTGAGACGAGGAAAACGCCCGCCTCGGCGCAGGCCCGTGCCTGAGCAAAGGAGAACAGCAGCGTCAGGTTGCAGTGGATCCCCTCTTTTTCCAGCACCTCGGCGGCGCGAATGCCTTCCCAGGTTGAAGCGAGCTTGATCAGAATGCGCGATTTATCAATTCCCTGCTCCTGATAAAGCTCTACCAGGCGGCGGGCTTTGTTGATGCTTTTTTCCTGGTCGAAGGAGAGGCGGGCGTCCACTTCGGTCGACACGCGTCCCGGTATGCTTTTCAGAATTTCCGCACCGATATTGACCGCCAGCTTGTCGCTGGCTTCGGCGACCTGCTGCTCCTGGGTTTTCCCGCGCTGTTTGCCATAGGCGATGGCGTCATCAATCAGATGACTGAAATGTTCAAGCCCTGCCGCTTTGAGCAGCAGCGAGGGGTTGGTGGTCGCATCTTCCGGCTGATAGCTGCGGATAGACTCGATATCGCCGCTGTCCGCGACTACGGTGGTGAATTGTTTGATGCCGTCTAGCTGGTTCATAAATAATTACTCCTTGGAAATAAAAGAGTTAGTCGAGTGTGTTTGTTCACACTTCTGCGAAAATCATGATCGACTTAACAAAAAAGCATAGCAGACGGGGGAGGCATTGCTTTCTGAGACGGGCAACATCACTGTTATAAATTGATAACAATTTTTGTTCTGCAATGGTGAGAGTTTGGCAGCCTTCAAAGTTTAGTCGGCCACCTGCGGCGATACTATGCGGCACTCCAGGGTGTGCATCAGGATCGTAAACATCACCCTTTTTGATCGATACGTGAAGGAATAACAAGATGGATGATCAGTTAAAACAAAGTGCTCTCGATTTTCATGAATTCCCGGTTCCGGGCAAAATCCAGGTTTCCCCTACTAAGCCGCTGGCGACCCAGCGCGATCTGGCGCTGGCCTACTCGCCGGGCGTTGCCGCGCCGTGTCTTGAAATTGAAAAAGACCCGCTGGCAGCCTACAAATACACCGCGCGCGGTAATCTGGTGGCGGTAATCTCCAACGGCACGGCGGTGCTGGGATTAGGCAATATCGGTGCGCTGGCGGGTAAGCCGGTGATGGAAGGGAAGGGCGTACTGTTCAAGAAATTTGCCGGTATCGACGTGTTTGATATCGAAGTGGACGAGCTGGACCCGGACAAATTCATCAACGTGGTGGCAGCCCTGGAGCCCACATTCGGCGGCATCAACCTGGAAGATATCAAAGCGCCGGAATGTTTTTATATCGAGCAAAAGCTGCGCGAGCGCATGAACATTCCCGTGTTCCACGATGACCAGCACGGCACGGCGATTATCAGCACCGCGGCCATTCTGAACGGCCTGCGGGTGGTGGAAAAAAATCTGTCTGACGTGCGCATGGTGGTCTCGGGGGCGGGCGCGGCGGCGATTGCCTGTATGAACCTGCTGGTGGCGCTTGGGATGCAGAAACACAACATTGTGGTCTGCGACTCCAAAGGCGTGATCTATAAAGACCGCGAGCCAAACATGGCGGAAACCAAAGCGGCGTATGCGGTGGACGATGACGGAAAACGGACCCTGGACGACGTGATCGACGGCGCGGATATCTTCTTGGGCTGCTCCGGACCGAAAGTCCTGACCCAGGAGATGGTGCAGAAGATGGCGCGCGCGCCGATGATCCTGGCGCTGGCGAACCCGGAGCCGGAAATCCTGCCGCCGCTGGCGAAAGCGGTGCGTGAAGACGCCATTATCTGTACCGGTCGTTCGGATTACCCAAACCAGGTGAACAACGTGCTGTGCTTCCCGTTCATCTTCCGCGGCGCGCTGGACGTGGGTGCGACGGCAATCAACGAAGAGATGAAGCTGGCCGCCGTTCACGCCATCGCCGAGCTGGCCCACGCCGAGCAGAGCGAAGTGGTTGCCTCAGCCTATGGCGATCAGGATCTGAGCTTTGGCCCGGACTACATCATTCCTAAACCGTTCGACCCGCGTTTGATTGTCAAAATCGCGCCAGCGGTAGCCAAAGCGGCGATGGACTCCGGCGTGGCGACGCGTCCGATTCAGGATTTCGACGCCTACGTCGATAAGCTCACCGAGTTTGTTTACAAAACCAACTTGTTCATGAAGCCGATCTTCTCCCAGGCGCGCGCCGACGCGAAGCGCGTGGTGCTGGCGGAAGGGGAGGAGGCGCGCGTGCTGCACGCGACGCAGGAGCTGATCACCTTAGGGCTGGCGAAACCGATCCTGATTGGCCGTCCGAGCGTAATCGAGATGCGTATCCAGAAGCTGGGGCTACAGATTAAGCCGGGCGTGGACTTTGAGATCGTTAACAACGAATCCGATCCGCGTTTCAAAGAGTACTGGAACGAATACTACGCGATCATGAAACGTCGCGGGATCACCCAGGAGCAGGCGCAGAAAGCCGTGATCAGCAACACCACGGTGATCGGCGCGATCATGGTTCAGCGTGGTGAAGCAGATGCGCTGATCTGCGGCACTGTCGGGGATTACCACGAGCATTTCAGCGTGGTGCAGGAGATCTTCGGCTATCGCGACGGGGTGCATACCGCCGGGGCAATGAACGCGCTGCTGCTGCCTAGCGGGAACACCTTTATTGCGGATACCTACGTCAACGACGATCCGACGCCGGAGCAGCTGGCGGAAATCACCGTGATGGCGGCGGAAACCGTGCGCCGGTTTGGTATCGAGCCGAAAGTTGCGCTGCTCTCTCATTCGAACTTTGGTTCCTCGAAATCTGCGGCGGCCTGCAAAATGCGCGAGACGCTGGAGCGGGTACGCGAGCGTGCGCCGGAGTTGATGATCGACGGTGAGATGCACGGCGATGCCGCGCTGGTGGAGAGCATTCGCAACGAACGGATGCCGGACAGCCCGCTGAAAGGCTCAGCTAACGTGCTGATCATGCCGAACGTCGAAGCGGCGCGGATCAGCTACAACCTGCTGCGCGTGTCCAGCTCTGAAGGGGTCACCGTAGGACCGGTGCTGATGGGCATCTCGAAGCCGGTGCATGTGTTAACACCGATTGCCTCTGTGCGGCGGATTGTGAACATGGTGGCGCTGGCGGTGGTTGAGGCGCAGACGCAGCCGCTGTAAGGGCGTGGTGTCGGGTGGTGCATTCGCTTACCCGACCTACGGATTATGCAGGCCGGGCAAGCGCCGGCATTAAACCCAGTCCCGAACCCGAATAAACGCTTTCAGGGCAGCCTCAGGGCTGCCTTCTTTCGGATCAAAGTTGTACTCCCAGCGCACCAGCGGCGGCATCGACATCAGGATCGACTCCGTGCGCCCGCCGGTTTGCAGGCCAAACAGCGTACCGCGATCCCACACCAGGTTGAACTCCACGTAGCGCCCGCGTCGATAGAGCTGGAACTCCCGTTCGCGCACGCCGTAATCGGTGTTTTTGCGCCGCTCGACGATGGGCAGGTAGGCGTCGGTAAAGCCCTGGCCTACCGCCTGCATAAAGCGAAACGCGGTGTCAAAATCCGGCGTGTTGAGATCGTCAAAGAACAGCCCGCCAATGCCGCGCTGCTCATCGCGGTGCTTGAGATAGAAATAGTCGTCGCACCATTTTTTGTAGGTCGGGTAGACGTCTTCGCCAAACGGCAGGCACAGGTCGCGCGCGGTGGTGTGCCAGTGCACGGCGTCCTCTTCAAAGCCGTAGTAGGGCGTAAGATCGAACCCGCCGCCAAACCACCAGACCGGATCGGCCCCCGGTTTTTCCGCAATGAAAAAACGCACGTTGGCGTGGCTGGTCGGCACAAAGGGATTATGCGGATGCACCACTAGCGATACGCCCATTGCCTCGAAGCTACGGCCCGCCAGCTCCGGGCGGTGCGCGGTTGCGGAGGCGGGCATGGCATCGCCATGAACGTGGGAAAAGTTTACGCCAGCCTGCTCAAAGACGCCGCCGTTACGCAGCACACGGCTTCGGCCACCGCCGCCCGCGTCGCGCTGCCAGCTATCTTCCTGGAATTCACCGCCGTCTTCGGCGGCCAGTTTCTGGCAAATCTCATCCTGCAGCTGCATCAGGAAGGATTTCACCCGCTGTGCATTGGGTTTCATTAACGTTTCCTGGAGTGCGCTTTTTGATTATCAAACCAGTTGAAATAACTGATGATCCCGGAGGCAATGGCATTGGCGATCTTCTGGCGAAACGCCGTGGTACCGAGCAGTCGCTCCTCTTCCGGGTTGGTGATAAACGAGGTTTCAACCAGCACTGAGGGGATCGACGGCGATTTCAGCACCACAAACGCCGCCTGCTCGGTGCCTTTACTGTGCAACCGATGCACGGGCTTGATCTTTTTCAGGATATGCGAGCCGAGCGTCAGGCTGTTTTTAATGGTGTCCGTCTGAACCAGGTCAAACAGCACCTGCTGGAGCAGGTGATCCTTGTCGGTCGCTTTCTTCCCGGCCACTTCGTCCGCACGGTTTTCACGGTCGGAGAGGTATTTAGCCATGGCGCTACTGGCCCCACGGTTAGAGAGGGCAAACACCGATGCGCCCGCCGCGGATGGGTTGGTAAAGCCGTCGGCGTGAATCGACATAAACAGATCGGCGCCGTGCTGATGGGCGATTTCAACGCGGTCGTACAGGGGAATAAAGGTGTCGCCGGTGCGCGTCAGACGCGCGTCAATGCCGTTGCTGCGTAAAATCGATCGCACATTTTTTGCAATCGCCAGCACGACGTGTTTTTCTTTCGAACCGTTTCTTCCAATGGCGCCGGTATCAATGCCCCCATGACCCGGATCCAGCATAACCAGGCGTCGTGCGCCCGCTTTTTTAGCTTTTGGCTTGCTGTGCCCGTTATGGGTTTTTAGCGTGCTCTCGTCTTTTGCCTGAGCCTGCTTTGCGATGCCCGTTAACGTTAAGGCCGCCAGCCCCGCTTTGAGAACCTGACGACGCGATGTGAGTGCTTTTAATGGTTTGAATGTGCTCATGCGGCCTGAATAGTAAAAATTGGGGTCCTGGTGTTATATCGTATCGCGTTTGGCGTTACGACAGTCCTTATTGAGAATTGTTTTACTTTTCATTTCAATACGTGACAAAGTGACATTATGCCAAATTTTGGCGAGATTTTCCCCGCATATTGGCTAAACGGGGCGTTCGGGCGATAATTACTGTTTTTAAACCCAAAAAGGCGGTTAATACCATGGAGATACGCGTTTTTCGCCAGGAAGATTTCGAAGAGGTGATTACCCTTTGGGAGCGCTGCGATTTGCTGCGTCCGTGGAACGATCCGGAAATGGATATCGAACGTAAGGTCAATCACGACGTCAGTCTGTTCCTGATTGCGGAAGTGAACGGCGAGGTGGTCGGTACGGTGATGGGCGGTTACGACGGACATCGCGGCTCGGCCTATTATCTGGGCGTTCATCCGGAATACCGCGCGCGCGGCATTGCTAACGCGCTGCTTAATCGTCTGGAAAAGAAACTGATTGCCCGCGGCTGTCCGAAGATCCAGATCATGGTGCGGGAAGACAACGACGTGGTGCTGGGCATGTATGAGCGTCTGGGCTATGAGCATGCCGACGTGCTGAGTTTAGGTAAGCGTTTGATCGAAGATGAAGAGTATTGAGTTTCACCCTGCCGATTACGACACTCAGGGTCGTCTTCGTTTGCCCTTCCTGTTCTGGTGCGTGCTGCTGTTACAGGCACGCACCTGGGTACTGTTTGTGATGGCCGGCGCGTCGCGCGGGCAGGGCGACACGCTGCTGAATCTGTTCTACCCCGACCACGACGCGTTCTGGCTTGGGTTACTGCCCGGCGTGCCTGCGGTGCTGGCGTTTCTGTGCAGCGGACGGCGGCAGGTTATCCCTCGCGTCTGGAGCGCGCTGCGCGGGCTGTTGATCCTTGCGCAGGTGGTGCTGCTGGGCTGGCAACCGTGGCTCTGGCTTAACGGCGAGCCGCTGTCGGGCATCGGGGTTGCGCTGGTGGTGGCGGATATCGTCGCGCTGCTGTGGCTGCTGACCAACCCGCGTCTGCGCGCCTGTTTTACCCCCGAGAAAGATTAAGCGGCACTTTTTGCCGATGCCGCACTCCAACAAGCGTTGATTGACTAAGAAAGGACGTTTTAATGAAATCGCTGCGTTTACTTTTATGCGCTCTGCCGCTGGCGTTAACCGGCTGCTCCACGCTCTCCTCCGTTAACTGGTCTGCAGCCTATCCGTGGAACTGGTTTGGCTCTTCAACGGAAGTCACCGAGCAGGGCGTGGGTAACATCACCGCCGCCACCGCGCTGAACCAGGACGCCATTCAGGATGCGCTGGGCAGCGACTACCGCCTGCGCAGCGGTATGAAAACCGAAAACGGCACCATCGTGCGTTATTTTGAAGCCCTGAAGGATGACAAACTGGCGCTGGTGATCAACGGCGATAACGGCACCGTTAATCGCGTGGCGGTGATGGACGAGGATATTCCGACGGCGAGCGGCGTCAAGGTCGGCACGCCGTTTGGCGATCTTTATCAAAAAGCCTTTGGCCACTGCGCCAGCGTGCCGTCGGACGACCGCGTCGCGGTAGAGTGTAAGGCGGAGGGCAGCCTGCACATCAGCTATCTCTTCACCGGCGAGTGGAGCGGCCCGGAAGGGTTAATGCCGTCTGACGACACGCTGAAAACCTGGAAAGTGAGCAAGATTATCTGGAAGCAGTAATTTGCGCCTGAACAAACCGCCTCGCTGAAATCCAGGTATAATAGCCGCCATCAATGCCACGCTACCGTGGCATCTTTTTTTCAGGAGGAGCGATGTCTCAGGTTCAGAGTGGCATTTTGCCAGAACATTGCCGCGCGGCGATTTGGATTGAAGCCAACGTCAACGGGGACGTGGATGCCCTGCGTGCGGCCAGCAAAATTTTTATCGATAAACTGGCGACGTTTCAGGCGACATTCCCGGATGCCCACCTTGGCGCGGTTGTCGCGTTTGGCAATAACGTCTGGCGCCAGCTGAGCTGCGGCGAAGGGGCGCAAGAGCTGAAAGATTTCATCCCTTACGGCAAAGGCCTGGCCCCGGCAACCCAGTACGACGTGCTGATCCATATCCTTTCCCTGCGTCATGACCTGAACTTTTCCGTGGCCCAGGCGGCGCTGGAGGCCTTTGGCGACAGCATCAAGGTGCAGGAAGAGGTGCACGGTTTCCGCTGGGTGGAAGAGCGCGATTTGAGCGGCTTCGTAGACGGAACCGAAAACCCGGCGGGTGAAGAGACGCGTCGCGAAGTGGCGGTGATCAAAGACGGCGTGGATGCGGGCGGCAGCTACGTGTTCGTCCAGCGCTGGGAACATAACCTCAAGCAGCTTAACCGCATGAGCGTGCACGATCAGGAGATGATGATCGGCCGCACCAAGGACGCCAACGAAGAGATCGACGGCGACGTCCGTCCTGTGACCTCGCACCTGACCCGCGTTGACCTCAAGGAAGACGGCAAAGGGCTGAAGATTGTGCGCCAGAGCCTGCCGTACGGCACCGCCAGCGGCACGCACGGCCTTTACTTCTGCGCCTACTGCGCGCGCCTGTATAACATTGAACAGCAGCTGCTGAGCATGTTCGGCGACACCGACGGCAAGCGCGACGCCATGCTGCGCTTCACCAAACCGGTAACCGGCGGCTACTACTTTGCGCCGTCCGTGGAGCGCCTGCTCGCGCTGTAAACTGCTCCCCATACCCAGGCCGGGTCAGCGTTAGCGCTACCCGGCAATTTTCCCCGCAGCCTTATTCTCTTTTCTGCTTCTAAATCACCAAACGGTATATAAAACCGTTACTCCTTTCGTCCTCGTTATAAATATTATGACCATAAGATAGTCATCTCATTTATAAGGGTGCGCAATGGCCGCTTCTGTACTGAAAAAAGGTTCCCTGGCGCTGGCAGGTTTACTGCTGGTGGCACAGGCGCAGGCAACCGAGCTGCTGAACAGCTCGTATGATGTCTCCCGCGAGCTGTTTGCCGCCCTTAACCCGCCGTTTGAACAGCAGTGGGCTAAAGACAACAACGGCGACAAGCTGACCATTAAGCAGTCTCATGCCGGTTCGTCCAAGCAGGCGCTGGCGATCCTGCAGGGGCTGAAAGCGGACGTGGTGACGTATAACCAGGTAACGGATGTACAGATCCTGCACGACAAGGGCAAGCTGATCCCGGCGGACTGGCAGAGCCGCCTGCCGAACAACAGTTCGCCGTTCTACTCCACCATGGGCTTCCTGGTGCGCAAGGGCAACCCGAAAAATATCCACGACTGGAACGATCTCGTGCGTTCCGACGTGACGCTTGTCTTCCCGAACCCAAAAACCTCCGGTAACGCGCGCTACACCTATCTGGCCGCGTGGGGCGCGGCGGACAAGGCGGACGGCAACGACAAAGCCAAAACCGAGCAGTTCATGACCCAGTTCCTGAAAAACGTCGAGGTGTTTGATACCGGCGGACGCGGAGCCACCACCACCTTTGCCGAGCGCGGCCTGGGTGACGTGCTGATCAGCTTCGAATCGGAAGTGAACAACATCCGCAAACAGTACGAGGCGCAGGGCTTCGAGGTGGTCATCCCGAAAACCAACATCCTGGCCGAGTTCCCGGTGGCGTGGGTGGATAAAAACGTGAAGGCCAACGGCACCGAGAAGGCGGCGAAGGCTTACCTGAACTATCTGTACAGCCCGCAGGCGCAGACCATCATTACTGATTATTACTACCGCGTGAATAACCCGGACGTGATGAACACGCTGAAGGATAAATTCCCGCAGACCGAGTTGTTCCGCGTGGAAGATCATTTTGGCGCGTGGCCTGAGGTGATGAAGACGCACTTTGTCAGTGGCGGAGAGTTAGACAAACTGCTGGCGGCGGGGCGTAAGTAATGTTTGCAGGATCAACAAGACGCGTGCTGCCGGGCTTTACCCTGAGCCTCGGGACCAGCCTGCTGTTCGTCTGCCTGATTTTGCTGTTGCCGCTCAGCGCGCTGGTCATGCAGCTCGCCCAGATGAGCTGGGCGCAGTACTGGGAGGTCATTACCAACCCGCAGGTGGTGGCGGCCTATAAGGTCACGCTGCTGTCGGCGTTTGTGGCCTCCATTTTTAACGGCGTGTTCGGCCTGCTGATGGCGTGGATCTTAACCCGCTACCGTTTCCCGGGCCGTACGCTGCTGGATGCGCTGATGGACCTGCCGTTTGCGCTGCCGACCGCGGTTGCAGGCTTAACGCTGGCGTCGCTGTTCTCCGTCAACGGGTTTTACGGCGAGTGGCTGGCGAAGTTTGATATCAAAGTGACCTATACCTGGCTTGGTATCGCAGTGGCGATGGCTTTCACCAGCATCCCGTTCGTGGTGCGTACCGTTCAGCCGGTGCTGGAAGAGTTAGGCCCGGAGTATGAAGAGGCGGCAGAAACGCTGGGTGCCACGCGCTGGCAGAGCTTTCGCAAGGTGGTGCTGCCGGAGCTGTCTCCGGCGCTGCTGGCGGGCGTGGCGCTGTCGTTTACCCGCAGCCTCGGTGAGTTCGGCGCGGTGATTTTCATCGCCGGGAATATCGCGTGGAAAACGGAAGTGACCTCGCTGATGATTTTTGTGCGTTTGCAGGAGTTTGATTATCCGGCGGCCAGTGCGATTGCCTCGGTGATCCTCGCCGCGTCGCTGCTGCTGCTGTTCTCGATTAACACTCTGCAAAGTCGCTTTGGTCGACGCGTGGTAGGTCACTGATGGCGGAAGTTACTCAATTGAAGCGCTATGACGCGCCCCGTATCAACTGGGGCAAATGGTTTCTGATTGGCACGGGCGTGCTGGTGTCGGCGTTTATTCTCGTCGTGCCGATGGTCTACATCTTTGTACAGGCGTTCAGCAAAGGGCTGATGCCTGCGCTGGAAAATCTGGCGAACCCGGATATGCTCCACGCCATCTGGCTGACCGTGCTGATTGCGCTGATCACCGTGCCGGTGAACCTGGTGTTCGGTACGCTGCTGGCCTGGCTGGTGACGCGCTTTAACTTCCCAGGCCGCCAGCTTTTACTGACCCTGCTGGATATCCCCTTTGCGGTTTCGCCGGTGGTGGCGGGCCTGGTTTACCTGCTGTTCTACGGCTCCAACGGCCCGCTGGGCGGCTGGCTGGACGAGCATAACCTGCAAATCATGTTCGCCTGGCCGGGCATGGTGCTGGTGACGGTTTTTGTCACCTGTCCGTTTGTGGTGCGCGAGCTGGTTCCGGTGATGCTAAGCCAGGGCAGCCATGAAGACGAAGCGGCGGTGCTGCTGGGCGCCTCCGGCTGGCAGATGTTCCGTCGCGTCACGCTGCCGAATATCCGCTGGGCACTGCTCTATGGCGTGGTGCTGACCAACGCCCGCGCGATTGGCGAATTTGGTGCGGTGTCGGTGGTGTCCGGCTCGATCCGCGGCGAAACCCTGTCGCTGCCGTTACAGATTGAATTACTGGAACAGGACTACAACACCGTCGGTTCCTTTACTGCCGCAGCGTTGCTGACGCTGATGGCGATTTTGACCCTGTTTTTGAAGAGTGTGGTGCAGTGGCGTTTAGAGAATCAGGAAAAACGTCAGCATCAGGAGGGAAATCATGAGCATTGAGATTGCCAATATTAAGAAGTCT
>Ga0268255_10000781_pt1 | contig 20520 bp, 16 predicted proteins | sample AgamicOrMarz_FD_200256 | JGI IMG/M metagenome (GOLD analysis project Ga0268255, IMG submission 200256) | Agave microbial communities from Guanajuato, Mexico - Or.Ma.rz (v2) (version 3) | ecosystem: Host-associated > Plants > Phyllosphere > Phylloplane/Leaf | place: Guanajuato, Mexico...
AGAAGGCGTGACCAGCGACACCACCGACAACAAGGACGACTTCCACCAAGGCTACCGCAACACCTTCCTCGCCACCCCGTGGGACGTGTTCTACCGCCCGGCCCTCGAACACCCGAAACCACGCGTGCTCGGCAGCCAGACCGCCATGGTCACCGGCCCCAAAGGCGAAGAAATCCACTGCGACCAATACGGCCGCATCAAAGTCCAGTTCCACTGGGACCGCGAAGGCCTGGCCGACGACAAAACCAGCTGCTGGCTACGCGTCTCCAGCTCCTGGGCCGGCGACCGCTACGGCGCCATCAGCATCCCGCGCATCGGCATGGAAGTCCTCGTCACCTTCCTCGAAGGCGACCCCGATCAACCGCTGGTAACCGGCTGCCTGTACCACAAGGAAAACCCGGTGCCGTACGCACTGCCGGCGAACAAGACGCGCAGCGTGTTCAAAACGCTCAGCTCCCCGGGTGGCGGTGGGTATAACGAACTGCGCATTGAAGACAAGAAAGGTGCGGAGCAGATCTACATTCATGCGCAGCGCGACTGGGATGAGAACGTTGAGCACGACCAGAAGATTCGGGTCGGGAATGAGCGTCATGACACGGTGGTTAAGAACACCTACACCGAGCTGAAGGCTGAAGAACACCGCACGACGATTTCCGACCGCAAGATTGAAGCGAAGCTGGATGATCACCTGACGGTTGGGCAGAACCAGCATGTGAAGCTCGGGACTGCGCAGCTGACCAGTGTCGGGAAAGAGATACACCTCAAGGCTGGGGACAAGATCGTTATTGAGGCGGGGACGGAGCTGACCATTCTTGGGGGTGGGAGCTTTATTAAGCTCGATGGCGGTGGAGTTACGGTGGTTGGGCCGGTGATCAAGATCAATGCGGGTGGCTCGGCTGGGTCGGGGACTGGCATCGGGATTAAACCGCCGGTGCTGCCAGGGGCGGCGGATAAGGATAAGGCGGGGAGTTTGATGGATCAGGCGTTGTTGAATGCGCCGCCTGAGAAGGTTAAGCCGAAGGCTTTTTTTGTGTTTTCTGAGTGATCGACATGAATGGTGTTTTGAAGAAGAGCAATGGCATCACGATGGCGGTTTTCACCGCGTCGCTGTTGAGCCTGTTTCATGGCAGCGCTTATGCGGATGAATGTCCGTCCGAGGACTTTTCCCAGTTTCTGCCAGCGTTTTCTGCGAATGCCGAAACTCAGCAGCGGTGGACTGCAATGACGGTGAAGTCGCTGGTTTTGAAACCGGTGGGAGATCATGGGGTTTTTGAGCCTCAAACGATGGGGCTTACTAGCACCAATTTAGCGTTTCCGTTGATGGCGCCTGTAGGCGCGGACAAGACTGAAGGCGTAGAGGTTGAGGCGATTGACGATAATCATTTCAACGTAGTGGATAAGCGAGCAGGTAATAGCAACATCAAGATTTTTAACTTTTCTCTCCAAGCGTGTTGGGTGCTTGAGGGGGTTGAAGATTGGTCGATCAGTGAGAAAGATCTCGTAGAGACGAGCAAGCCCCGCATGAGCGAGGCAGAGAATTTTTGCTTTCAACGTGCAGAGGCCTTTAGAGGTCTAGGGGGGCTGGAGCAGTACCGACTCACAGGTGAGTTGTTTGAAGCTTCCTTGGAAAACTATCTATGCGCAGCCGCTTCCGGCGATCCCCAGGCTAGTTTGAATGCAGCAAGCTTGAGTCTTTCCGGAATGGCTCCGCAGTTGCAAACGGAGAAGGTTGAGCAGCTATTCAAGGCAGCAGCGACCACTCTGCCTGAGGGGGCGATGAGCCTCTCGTTGTTCTATTGCGATGGAAACAATATTTCCTCCAATGGCCCTTGCCAGCATCCAGCACAGGCTGAGGAAGCGCTGACGCAAGCGGCCCGTATGGGAAGTGCTTTTGCGATAAATGCACTCGGGCGTGCCTTTGAAACTGGAGAGCTGGTAACGAAGGACATGTCCCGGGCGGTTGCGTGCTACCAAGTGGCTGCCAAAAAAGGCAGCAAAGGGTCTATCGCACATTTGGAACGTCTAAATAAACAGACCGCTGAAATTACTAAAGCCAGCTATTGCTACTGATTATTGCAGGAAGCAGAAATGACAGAGCCACTAGATTTATCAAGTAACTATACGAGTGCTAACTATAGATATAAGGAAGGTGGGGATGGTTTTGTCGTAGAAAATGGCAAAAAAATCGTCGATTGCTCTCATATGGTAAACCTGTTGCTCACAGGTGCTGGATATCAAGTTCCTTACCAGAACACGGCGGGGCTAAATAGTGCGGCCGCACTTCAATACTATGATGTAATTAGTCCTGCTAATGTGAGGCGAGGAGATATCGTACTCTGGATTAACGTAATCTCTAATCGAGATAATAAAACGCTAAATCATACGGGTATCGTAGAACACTATGATAGTACGCTGGACTCTCAATATGGTGAGTTTTTTGGGGCGCAAAGCTCCGGTCCAGCTACTGCAAAGTTTGGTGCCTATAGCAAAGCATATTTTTGGCCAGTCCCTACAAAGTTTCTAAGGGTTAAGGAGTCGACTCGGACGGGGGAAGGATCCGCACCTGCACCTGCACCTGCACCTGCACCGGTAGAATCTACACCATTAATGAACTTTCAGTACCCGTTTAGAAAAGCGGATGGATCGCAATTTAAGGATGCTGAAGAAATCTTCAAAGCACTTGAGAGTGAAAGCGCAGGTAACTTTTTACTTGGGAGTCATGGATTTTGGCATGGCGGTATTCATATCACGCATAAGACTGCTCCGCAGTGTGTGAGAGATGAGCCTATTCGTTGTATTGGAGATGGTGTCGTCGTAGCCTATCGATTGAATGAGGATTATTTAAAGACGGAGTTTGAAGGTTCGAGTGCTACAGAGGAATTGGAGTACTCAAATTCATTCTGCCTTGTCAAGCACGACTATAAATCACCACCTAATAAAGAGGTCGTGCCCAATACTAGTAATGAACTCGTATTTTATAGCCTGTATATGCATTTGCTGCCATATCAGAGGTACGCGGATGAACCGGAACAGACGGGCCCTCAAAAAATAAAGATGATCGCAAGTGGGTTTAAAGCTCGAAGCGATGTTGCTGGCGCAACTGGCTGCATCGAATATGGTTCGATTTCTGCTGGAACTGAAATTGAAATACTTGAAGAGCACTCTGATCACATCCACGCGAAAGGCAAACTAATTAAAGGTACAGTAGGTGGACGCACGCCAGGACAGGATTTCTGGTTCGCCTACAAGCAAAACGGTGTTGCATACCCAAGAGGTGATGGCAGTGCGAGCTGGAAAGCAATAACTGCACCGGAGCGGAAGAAGCCAGATTATTGGAAGGGCAAGGTCAGAGCGATAGTTTCCGGCTCTGGGCTTACCTTAAGGGTAGCCCCCTCACCCCAGAGTAACGGCGCTGTAGCTGGGGCTGCAATGAGACAGGTAAATAGTCTGGGGCAAAACGAAGATTTAGTACTTTGTACAAATAGCGTAATAGAATTTGATAGTGGAAAAGTTTTTAACCTGAAGATTGGTTCTAAACTTTACAAAATGGCGGAATGTTCCTTCGTGCCAAGTATTTCCAGTGCTACAACCGGTTTGAAAAGCCATTCTACTCCTGTCCCAGCAACTTTTTGGGCTTGTGTTGAAAAGCCTTATGTTCAATTGCTGGGGTTGGTTCCTACGGAGTTTGATAAGGTTGTGCCGATGGACACGGCAATTAAGGCAGGTGACATAATCGGTTTTCTTGGTTTGAATGAAACATTAGCAGGTCCTGATGGAGGGGTTTCGAGAAATTATCAAGTTCACGTTGAAATTTTTTCGGCAGATCCGAGAATTGAGGATTTTCTGAAAAATAAAGCAACTTTGAAGCAAGGGAAGCAATACTTACACTTGCCAGCAAATACGACCTTAAAAGGTAAGCCTCCTGTAACCGAAAGCGTGACAATCTCGAATGAGAAATTTGTAGAGCTCGGGAAAACTGTTCTCTATAAGGACGCTGAAGAGTGGTATGAGGTAACCGTATTTGATAATACAGAGAGCAAATCAGGTTTGCTCAAAAAAGAAGGCGCGGAGCTTCTTAGTCAGCATGACTGGGAAAAACTAGGCTTTCGCATCGTTAAGGAATTAAATTCAAATTCTGATGGTTTTCTGGATCCTGATGATATGCCAGAGTTCTTCCAGAACTTATATAGGGGCTTGGATCGATTTGGTAATAATGATCAAAAAGTTACTCCCGAGGATTTTCCGATTGCACTTAAGAATCTGGATTTAAGAGATCACTGGTCAAAGCTAATTGCATATCACCCTACGGAGTGGAAATCCAAGTCGGACTCTGCCAAATGGGCGCGGCTGGACACGATGCTAGAAAATTATCCATCTGTTCTAAAGCACGAAAAAGAACGAATAGATAGTTTAATATTTTGGGATGATCCAGCTATACAATCTAAAGGGGTAGGCGATGGAGTTGTATGGCATTTTCATCCAATCGCGCTCATTGGGAATATGATGCCATCGTCCGGGAGTAATGTCTGCAAAAAGTGTGGCAGTAATATAGCATTAACAAATGCATTGATGCGGAGTATTTGTCCATCCTCCGTAACGGATACTTTTGTAAGTGAGTTTGTCATGGTGGCGAACGAGCTTTTCCCTAAGTATGGAGTAAATACCTGTGCTCAGGTATTTCATATAATGGGGCAGGGTAAGCACGAGACTTTTCAATTTTCTGCGTTTAGGGAAAGTTTAAATTACACTCGTCGTAGCTACACAGCCGAGAAACTATATAGAATGGCGCCAACCGCTATTAATGATGGTTTTGCAAGGCTGGGGATGTCACTAACCAGAGAAGAGAAGCTTGAGTATATAGATCAGCATCTGATTGCAAACGATCCAGCGTATGGTAAACATAGCTTTGGTAGCAATCAGTACCCTCATAACGACTATAGGGGGAGAGGCCTTCTTCATTTGACCCACTATGCTAACTATCGTGAATGTGCTGTAGCGATAGGTGTGAATATCGATGCTAATCCGAACCTGGTACAGGACAATATGAGGGTTGCATTAGAGTCTGGTCTATGGTTTTGGAAGGCGAAAGGTATTGGTTCACTTGCGGATGCAAGTTCACCTGATGTAGATGCGAAGATTAAATCTGTGACTAGGATTATCAACTCTGGGCTGAAAGAACTTGATCAGCGAGAGAAGTTTACTAAAGAAGTTGCTGAGAAATTCAAGGTTGTGTTCGGGGGCTGTTCGTTATGAAGCGCTTATGTAAATTTTCATTGTTAGTTTCATTTTGCCTGTCTTCGGTGGCTTCGCTAGCTTGCGAGGTCCCTGAGAGTAAAGTGTACCATTCGATCCCGACAAAAGACGGTGCGATTGTTTTTGATCTCGTTCCTATAGAGGATGAGGCGAGCAGTGAAGATTCGAACAATCAAGTGGGTATTGATGTTAACTATGTTGATTGTTTGAGTAAATCTAAGAAGCTCGTTGGGCAGTTACCGTATTTGGCAGGCACAGGAAAAGTCCGCTCGGCATTTTTTTCTGATGTTCAAGGTAGTTCCGAGAAAGAGCTTTTTGTAATACACAGTGTGGGAATACATTCAGACACCGGAGTTAGATATTCTGGTGAATATTACAGCGTGCATGTTTACAAAAAGAGCGAGAGTGGTTATTCAAGGGATGAGCGAGTCTCCAAATATTTTGGTGAGGGTGGCGATATATTGGCAGACGATTACCAGAATCTAATGTATGAATTTCCTTACAAGGATCAATTGTCTGTTAGTAATAAACTTGCGACTCCAGCGTTTTCTAAATGGAATGAAGGTGTGCCGGTTCAGCTGACAATAAATAAAAAAGCTACAATTTATAGCTCTCCAGTTTTTGACGATGTCACTCGTATGTATTTGGTTTCCGGGGATAGGGTTGAGCAGGAGGCTGTTGAGGCTGGCTGGCTTTCGATTATGTTTAAAACACCGAAAGGCAAAGAAATACGCGGATGGATCTTGTGTGGCGATGCGGGTGGATGTTGATGTCGTCGAGCATTGGCAAAGAGGGTAACAAATGAAGCGGCGGATAAATGAACGCCCCAAGCATCTCGCAACCCGCTTTGCGAAGTTCAATGCCTGAAAGCGTGAATCAATGAAAAATATATATTCGCTCCCTAGCTTTTTACCGTTAGCTTTTTTGCTTTTCAGTTCGGTGGCATTTTCTGCGAGTTCCGACTGTGGCAAAGCTTCAACGGACGTAGAAAGGAAAATTTGTCGTTCTCCTTCCTTGTCCGCAATGGATGAAAAGCTAAGTGAAGTATTCAAGTCGATAAAAAATCGGCGGGTTTTTCAATTAATCGAAAGTGAATGGCTTGAGTCGGAGCGTAACTCTTGTGAGTCAGTGGAGTGTTTAGAGGACTCTTATGTTCGGCAGATACGCTTTCTGTCGCCGGTTCCTATTGCGCCTAGGCCGACTCAGAAAGATATTAAGTTAATGTTGGGGGATAAGCCTTACAAACAGTTTGAACGCTCATGGAAGGTCATTGATTTAGCATGGCTTCCCAATGAAAAAGGGGCTGTTGAACGATTTGTGATCTCCGCTGAAACAATTTCAGGCATGTTGCATGTCATCGTGTTCGAAGGGCATTTTGATGCGGCGATGATTGCGTACCGGGGTAATCTATATGAGTACGTTGATCGCAACGACAGGCCGGTATTGCACACGATTGCGAAAGATATCGGTTTTGATGGTGCTTTCAGTTTGGGTTCAAACGACGAAGGGAAAAGATTCGCGGGAATCTTGGATGGGGCGTTTTACTATCGACAGCAGCTCTCTAAGAATCAGCTGCGGGGGATGGTTTATAAGCTCGGTTCAAAATCTCCGCCATTGGAAAGCAGTTTGCTGTTCCAGCAGTGGCCAAATGCTGATGAAAATGCTGTTAGTGGTTTGACATTCGGTTGGGGTGGTGAGTATGGAAAATTGCAAGCGTACTACTCGCACATCTCAGGGTATGAAACGATAGCGCAGGCTGGTCGGCCCGAGGCCGGTTGGAATATATATGCTCCGATTTGGAGCAAGTCACGGCCGACGTTTTATTTCAAGAATGGTGATGAAACTATTTGGCGTGCCAATGTTGCGGATAAGACGTTAACAAAAATTGCGAAGGCTAGTGATGAAGGAATGATCCAGAATCCTACCCCTGTCGATATTAATGGGCGCGAAGCAGTCGTTTATCTGAATGGATCTACTCTGAAAATGGCTATCTCCCTTGAAGAATAGGCTCGAATTAAAAATACACTTTCGCAAAATATTGTTGGAATTTGCTTTGAGTAAATATCTTATTCCGGTGCTGCCCGCCGTGCTGATTGGTGGTTTATCTCTGTTGGGGGGACATGCATTTGCTGACGATGCATGTGCCGATATCACTACGAACTCTCAGAGGGAAAGATGTTCTGTGAGTGCCAAGGTTGCTGCAGATAAGCAGTTGAATACCAGTTATCAAGAACTGATGGTTCGGCTCGAAGGTGGGTATCAAACTGATCCAGTTCTTGCGGCGAGCCAAAAGGCAACGGTTCAGGAGGCTCAGCGCGCCTGGATCAAACTGCGCGATACCGATTGCCAGGTCGATGCGTTGGAGGCGGAACGGGGCTCTTCGGCGCATGTGGCAGCGGTGAACAATTGCATCGCCAGTATGAGTCGTGACCGTTCAGTGTTTTTGGACAATATCGCGTCCGATATCGGGAGTGGCCCGACAATTGGACGTGGCTCGTGCCCTACGCAAGACTTTGCACAGTTTCTTCCAGCATTCTCCGCTAATGCCGAATCGCAGAAGCGACTAACTGCGCAGGCCGTGAAGCTATTGGTGTTGAAGGGGACGTCGGATATAGGACGGATAGTGACTCACGTCACTGCAGTGGTGGGGCGCGAGATGGCGTTTCCCTTAATGGCTGCGGTGCCAGATGGGAAAGTCGAAGGAATAGAAGTCGAGAAGGTAGATGATCGTCACGTTGACGTTGTGGATAAACGTGCCGGAAACAGCAATATCAAGATCTTCAACTTTTCGCGTAAAGCCTGCTGGACGCTTGAGGGGGTTGAGGATTGGTCGATTCCCGAAAAGGAGCTTTCTGTAGCCAGTACGCGCTCATTGAGTCGTGAGGAAAATTTCTGCTCACAGCGTGCACAAGGGTTTATTAGTTTGGGTGGTCTTGAGCAATATCGACTCACAGTGGAGCTTTTTGAAGCGGCTTTGGAAAATTACTTGTGTGCAGCTGCTTCAGGCGATCCTATTTCCAGTGAGTCTGCGGCTAGGCTGAGTCTGTCGGGTATGGCTCCGCAGTTGGAATACAGCAAAGTTGAGGCTCTTTTCAAAGCAGCAGCTTTGAATTCACCAGGAGGCGCTGAGGGTCTGGCAAGCTTCTATTGTTTTGGCAATGAAACGGCCGGAAGCGGACCGTGCCAGCGGCCAATTGATGTTGAGAAAGAGCTTATTCGTGCCGGCTCCATGGGGTCAGCGCATGCAATTGTCGCGCTTGGTGACTACTGGAAGAGTGGCGATCTCGGCGAGAAGGATATTCCTCGTGCCTTGGCTTGCTATCAGCTAGCCGCCGACAAGGGATACGAGTCAGGTCTCGATGCTGCTAAGCGACTTCGGTCGGAAGTGATTGAGCCAATAGCTCCGAGCAAATGCTACTAAATGTGCAACCGAGCGGCGGGAGCCGTGGAGGTCGTCGGCGAGGTCTGAGGCAATGACGCTTATGGACAGGCGGTCTTCGGAGGCGTTGGCCATGAGTGCTTCGGCGTCGGTGCCGGGGAGAGGTTAAAGAGGCCGGTCTCGCGTGTTGCGTTTGGTTCAGTGGGCAGTTTGACGTGGTGGTCTATGGCGCGTTCGGCGGCTTTGTGGAGTTTCTTGGATTCCAGCGATTCAATTGAATGTATTGGAGCAGGTGGCACTCAGTGAATGGAAATGCGTACAGGGGCATTCAGTTGAGCTTGCCCCAATCTTGTTTGAGGTGGGTGTTCGCATTCTGCACGACACTTCTATCACCGACATTGTTTGCTCAAGATTCCACCTGCGAGTTTCATGACGTTCAGCCAATGCTGGAGCTCGTCAGCTGTGTCAGCAAGGGCGCAATTGCAGTCCTGAAACTTTCGCCACTTCATCAGTCAACTTATGAAGGTGATCTAGACGGCCTCCCCACGTTTATCGTGCGGGGTAAGGACCTCGCCGAAGTCACGAAAACTGTGGGAATGAGTTCTTTATCGTCGCCATACAACTTGCTTGTCAAGCTGCCGAATGCTGAGGCAATCATGCACTTCGATGGACTTCCTGAATCAGCCAGTACGAAATTGGCAATGTCAGGCTGGGTGCTGACGGATGCGCGGGATGTCGTGTATGGAAGGCAGGATGGCGGGGAAGGTCCGGGGATTGTATGCAGCACCCATGAAAAAGCGACCGGCTATGAATATGTGGTGGTGACGCAATGTAATGCCTTTTATGAGGAGGATATTGCTAGGTTGAAGGAGCTGCTCGTCTTGATTGACGCTCACTCAGTGCGATAGCGACAAAACGTATTGTGTTCGAGCGACTGAAAACACCCATTTTCCTTTAAACTCCCCACCCCCAAGGAACGCGCTCAGGACACGGAATGCCAGCCCCCTCGATCTCCCTTCGCCCAGCGTTGGTGCTCTGGCTATACGCCGCCGCAATCGTGCACATTCTTGCCGGCCTCACCCTGACGTGGGCCGGGCATTCCGGATTACTCGACGGCTATCTGCACACCCTCGAACTCGCATTCTGGGGCGCCGATCCGGTTCCCACCGCCGGCCACGAACAACAAGTCTGGTGGCTCGCGCTATTCGGCGCGACGCTGCAAAGTTATTCGTTGTACATGCTCGCGCTGGTGCACTTGGGCAATCGCTTGAAAGCCCCGGCGATGTGGGGCTGGTTGACCGCTGGCATCCTGTTATGGGCGCCGCAGGACATGTGGCTCTCAGCGCAACAACAGGTCTGGTCGCACCTGTGGCTCGACGGTTTTGCGTTGCTGGTGTTGTTGCCGCCACTGTTCTGGCTGTATCGGCATGACCGCCGGAAGTCTCCTGCAGTAAAGACAACGAGCCTGTCCAACCCGTTTGCCGGTGGCGCTTTCAAACGTGTGCTGATCACCGGCGGCACCGGATTTATCGGTAAAGCCTTGGTCAGTCAATTACTCGACGCGGGCCACTCCATCAGCGTACTGACGCGCGATCCGTTGAGCGCGGCCAATCTATTCAACGGCCGCATCCGCTGTGTGCATTCGCTCAGCGAACTTAGCCACGACGAAGCCTTCGACGTAGTGATCAATCTCGCCGGTGCCCCTGTCGCCGGCCCACGCTGGACTCCCAAGCGTCAGGCGCAACTGCTCGCCAGCCGAGTCGGCACCACCGAAGCGTTGATGACCTGGCTGAAGAAAACCAAGCACAAACCCACGCTATGGATTCAAGCCTCGGCCATCGGCTTCTACGGCGTGCGCGACGCCAGTGAAAACCTCGACGAACACGCCAGCAAGGGCGACGGTTTCATGGCCGAACTCTGTGCGCGTTGGGAAGCCGCCGCGCAACCGGCCACGGAATTTGGCGTGCGTCAGGTGGTGCTGCGCCTCGGCGTGGTGTTCGGCCCCGGCGGTGCGTTGACGCCGTTGCTGCTGCCGTTCCGCCTGGGTTTCGGCGGGCGCATGGGCGATGGTCGGCAGATCATGAGTTGGGTGCATCGCGACGATGTGCTTCAGGTGATCGCGCGGGCTTTCAACGACGACACTCTGCGTGGCACCTACAACATGGTGGCGCCGGAAACGGTCAGTCAGGCAGCGTTCGCCGAGCAGGCCGGCAAGGTCCTCGAGCGCCCGGTGTGGTTGCACATTCCCGCCGCGCCAGTGCGTGCAATGGCGGGGGAGATGGCGCAGCTGTTCTTCGACGGTCAGCGTGTGGTGCCGCAGCGTTTGACCGAGGCTGGCTACACGTTCCGTTATCCAACACTCGACGCCGCTCTGCGCGATCTGACCTGAGGATCGTTCATGAGCAAGCCCATGATGTACCTGCTGGCCGGCAACGGCAGCGCCGCTGATTGGTGGGACGACGCGTTGCCGCACTTTAAGCGCTACGACGTGGTGCCGCTGGAGTTGCCGGGCTTCGGCGCCAATCCGCTGCCACCCTGCGAGGATCTGGCGGACTACGCGCAGACCTTGTTGGCGATGACGCAGAAGGGCAGCGCGATCATGGCAGTCGGGGTCAATGCCTTGCTTGTATTGCACGCGTTGCAACGTCGGCCCGGGCACTTTTCCCGCAGTGTTCTGTTGGCGCCGGTTGGGGCATTTTTGTGGCAGCGTCGATTGCCGGCGCTGATGTCACCGCTGCCGATCCGCAAGACCATCCACTGGCTGCTGTCGAACAAACCCACGCTGTTCGCGCGCAAGTTTTCCAACCAGACCTGGACGCCCGCGCAGTACCAGCGCATGGGCGCCGGCTATGCGCGCTGCCGTGCGTTTGTGCCGCACTGGGATCTGATTCGCGCCGACACCGCGTTGCCGCTGCTGGAGTGGATCACCGATCCGGTCGAGTTGGTCTGGGGCGATCAGGACGCTGTACTCGGTATCGAGCAAGCGGCGGCATGGTCGGCGATTCTCGCTCGTGCAGATCTGACCATCAGCCTCAAACCGGGTTGGGGTCATTACCCATGGATCGACTCGCCCGCGCAGTTCGCACAGTGGCTGGAGTCGGGCGAGCGTGGGTTTGTCGCGCATACCAAGGGTGGGCGTTTGCGCCTGGCTGAACTGGCGCGGCAAGCGGTGCCGGCGGCGATGACGCTCAACGACTGCAGCGATCCATGTCTGCCGGCATTTCTCGCTGCTCAACCTGATGTGACCTGGGCGGTGCGCTCCTCCAGTTATGGCGAGGATCAGGCCGATTTGGCGAATGCCGGTTTGAGCACGACCTATCTGCGCGAACCGACCGCCAACGTGCCGAAACGCATCGCCGAGCTGACGGCCGAAGGCGTCGAGGAAGTGGTGGTGCAACGCTTCATCACGCCGGTAGTTTCCGGGATCGCGTTCGTGCGCCATCTCTCGGTAGAACTGGAGTGGGTTGAAGGCCATCTCGAATCGCTGGCCGACGGTCACGTCAGCCCCTCGCGAGCAACGCTTTCGCGGCTCGGCGATGCTTGGCGCAGCGGCACGTTCACGCCATCCCCCGGCTTAACCGAAGACCTGCTCTGGCGCTTTCTGCAAGACGTGTTGCGCGTCTTTCACTATGTACCGGGCGACGTCGAATGGGCCTGGGATGGCTCGCAATTGTGGCTGCTGCAATACCGGCCGATCAGCGACTACGGCTGGCGCCGCCACCTTACCGCCGCCAACATCGCCGAGATCCTGCCGCCGCGACCGAGCGTGTTGGTGGAATACGCCCAACGCCGCGCGGCAGCGAGTATCCCGGCGATCATGGCGCGTTGGGATGCGCGAGTGTTGCAGGACAACGAGCCGTTCACCGCTGTGTTCGGTGGCGCGTCCTATATCAACAATGATCTGTTTCTCGCCCGGCTGGCCGACTGGGGCATCAGCGCCGCTAACTACGCCGGTGAAGTCGGCGGCGCGACCCCGCATCTGCCGTGGCAACCGCTGAAGATACTCCGTTCGTTGCCGCTGTTTTTGCGTATGCAACGCAAGGCTCGCGGCCATTTGCTGAATCTTGAAAACGGTTTGCAGCGCTTCGATCGGGAACTGGCCGAACTCGTCGCCCAAGCTGCCGATGGTCAGCAATTGGCAGACTGGTTCACTCGGTTTTACGTGTTCGTGGTGCAAGGCAATCTGTGCATCGCCACGGCACTGGCCAGCAGCGGTGGCGATTGGCTGGGTCGCCCGCCGACTGCTTACGACAACCTTGAAAACAGTCCGCATCGATTGCCGTGGGAAACCGATCCGGCCACCCCTCGGCCCGCGTCGAGCGATCTGCCGCTACAGCCATTCCCGCAATGGTCTGGACTGATCCGCCTCGCGCATTCGACCGGCCTGCCGGGCCTACGCGGTTACTACCTGCAAGTACGCGAGTGGTATCGCGACAACCTCATGCGCATCTTCTTCCGCCTGCATCACGCGATGCCGCTGGCGGATCGCGAGCACTGGTTTGCACCGCATCCCGACGTTCGCACCCGAGACGGCAGCTTCTGGCAGGACGGTCGCGAAGGTGCGGAGCAGGCGACCGGGTTCATGATTTATCCGGGGCAAGTGCGGGGCATCCTCGGCGAGGACATCTTGCTGGAAGACACTCTCGATCCGGGGCGGCACGCGCATTACCAAACAGCGCGGGCAGTGATTGCGCGGATGGGTGGGCGGTTGTCGCATGGCTCGACGTTGCTGCGCGAATTGCGAAAGCCGTCGGCGGTGATGCCGCAGGTGGACCCCGCATGGGTGGGGTGTGAGGTGTTGTATCGGGATGGTGAGTTGGAATTGATCAATTCGAAGGATGCGAAGTGAAACGACTGTTGTTGATGTGTTTGACCTGGTTGCCGATGGTGAGCATGGCGACGGATCTGTGCAATTCGGAGACCGATACGAAGAACTTTCTCTCGCAATGGGTGGAAAGATCCGATTACGTCTTGGACATACATTCAAGTCTTCAAACTGATGGATTCAGTCTGGAGGAGGGCAAGGTGGTGTACCGCGGCGATCTCAATGACGACGGTCAGGAGGACTTCATTTTCACCTCCTACTCAAGCCGTGGTTCAGCGGGTGACTCGACCTTCGCCTTTCTCATCCAGTGCCACGGTTACTTGAAGCATGTAGGGGGCGATTATTTCGCCGAGGTCAAGGTTCTGGACGGTCCGCCCAAGAACGGCGGCGATGTAAAAGACATCGAGATCTACTCCTACATCCGCGATAAGCGCGACCAGATCCGCTACAAGGGCAAAGAAGCCATGACCCGACCCCATCTATGGCAATTCAACTCGCAAACACAGCTTTATGAAGGGCAGTCTGAGTAAGCCGATGCTCCCCACTGCATTTACGGAGTTATTACGTGAAAGGATTTTCAGTTCTTCTCGGCAGCTTGATATTGGCTGCCGCGTCCATGGCATTCGCTGCCGATCCAGCCTTCAAGGATTACACCGTCACGCCAGTTTTCACCGGCCCCAGCCATAAGCTGGTGCCGCAAGAAAACAGCAGCCCAAAGATGGATCAGGCACGGGTGCAAGCCCTGAAAGGCAAGGTCAACTTCGCCGGCCATTACATCCTGCACAGGCTCGGCTGTGGCGGTAGCGCCATTTGTGGCGAAGTGCTGGACGCCCAGACCGGTGAAGTGGTTGGCGGTCTGCCGAATGCTTACGACGGCAGCACCTTCGGTATGGTTTACCAGCCCGACAGCCGCTTGATCATCGTCTCCGGCGTCACGCTCGACGGTGAAGAAGATGCGCAGGGGAGTGCTTTGGAAAGTGGTAACCGGGACCGTTACTACGAATTTGTGAACAACGAATTCCGGCTGCTGAGCATGACCGACGTGGAATCGTCGCCGATGGATGAGGAGTGAGTGGATGAACCGTCTTCTCGCGGGCAGCCTTTCGCTGCTGCTCTCTCTGCCAGCTATCGCCGCGCCTTCGGACGCCTTTACCCAACGCGATGTCATGCAGTGCGGCGGTGTTGAAGTGGTGTTGGTGTCGTCTTGCCGATCGGTGACGGTGGATGGTGCGCAAACCCACGTCATCCCGGTCTGCTCCGACCAGACCATCAACATCGGTAGCAAAGTGCTTCGTCGCGATATCAGCAAAGTTTCACAACTCACTTCCGACGGTGCGAAGACGAAGATGTTGAGCAACGTCGTTGTGGCGATGGATTGCGTGGAAGGCACCAATGGCAGTCTTGTTTCGATAGGCGGATATGGCGGTTGCGGTGCCTGCGCGGAGTGGCATGGGTATTACTCGACAGCAGGGCGATTGGAGCAATACAGCTTCGATAATAACCAACGCTTGTTTGGCTCGAAGGGATCTCGGGAAGAGTTGATCAAGGCCTATGGCGTTACGAAGAGACAGCTAATGTCAGAAAGCCCGGCGGTGAAGAGGATCGTCTATGGCCAGCCTTAAATGGGTGTTGATGATCAGCAGTTTGTTCAGCGCTACCAATGTCTCGGCAAGAGAAGCGCAGCGTTATTACCGCGATACCGCGACGCGATGAGTGCCGCCGGTAAAGCGCAGAAGATTCCGCAACGCGTCGTTGAGCGATCTGAAATTCAGGGACTGAGACAGTAAATATGTTCTTCCGCTTTATCGTGTTGAGCCTTGGGCTGCTAACCACTTCATACGCACTCGCTGCCCCACAAGTCCTGAAGGAAATTCCGGCTAGCTTGCTGGGTGATGCATCACGGCAAAAGGTATTTGTTCTGACAGGGGATGCGGACGAGGCCTCCAATCGGTTGTTGATCGCGCCGGTGCAGGCACGTAATGAGGAAATTTTGCTCGATACGTCGAAGGCGCTGCCTCTGATCAAGAGTCAGTACTCGTCCGCTCTTCAGGGTGTCTTCAGCGTCCATGTACTCAAAGGTCGCCCTGGCGTCATGACCGTCATTGATCCACAGGCTGAGGAAGCTGTGGTCAAGCAACCGTTCGTTGAGGCTGGGGATTACATCGCGCTGGTAACCAGCGAGGAAGATAACGCGGTTTACAACTTCAACCTGTTGTTCGCCTTCAACAAAGGTTCAAAGCAGTTTGAGCTGAAAGCTCTGCTGGAAGTGGCGAACAACGACTCCTGTGACCGGTCGCTTGTTAGCATAGTGGAGTTGCCGGTGCAGATACTGGGCCCCATCGCTCTCGCTTCTTTCGATGGGCGTGAAGTGCTGCAGAAGCTGCAGGTTGCTCGTACTGGCAGTATTGAGGGCGTTAGAAAGAAGTTGATGACCGTCGATTCGGCTGATTTGCTGGATATGGCGCTGGCAGCCTACCGAAAGGGTGATGACTCTTCCTTCAAGGATACGATGAGCTACGCGTTGATGGGCGGTGGTTCGCATGACACTTGTCCCCCGGATAGCTATATCGTTGCAAAGTACTACTACCCGCAGCGTCCCGGCTGGTCCAACGACCTTGGGTTTTTACTGGGCGAGGCGGGTTTCTACGCTGAGTCGATTGAGTTGCTCGATGCAGTGGTTGCCAGCCACCCAAATAGGACGGTTGCTTACCTGAATCTCGCTGACAGTTATTGGGCCGTGAACGATAAAGAGCGGGCGGTGGCGGCGTACAAGCAATACGCATCGCGAATGTCTGAAGCGGGAAAAGCTTCGAAAATCCCGGCGAGGGTGGGTGAGCGCAGCGCTGTGGCGCCCGAGGCGTGACAAGAGCTCGTTGAGTTGCTGTAACTGTGTGTTCTGTACCCATGAACCGCTAAAGGAATATTCGGTTTGAAATTTTCGTCTGCATTGTTTTCCGCGTTGCTCGTTTTCGTTCCTCTGGCGGCTCATAGCGAGGTCACGACCGAGGTTTTTTGCTTCCGCTCCTACGAAGGCAAACCCATAAATTTTGAATTCCGAACCTATTACGACTCTGTCGCCAAGTGGAGCGGTGCTGGCGTCAAATACAGCAAGTCAAAAAAGGCTATTGGGCTGGTTCATCGCAGTACTGAACAAGAAGAACTCGTGTATGGCCGGCCCTACCAGTACACGACAACTTGGGTTGAAGTAGTTGATGGCGCACTGACAGGTGAGTATCAGATGGTCACTCAGGGTGGCCGGGTTGATGCGATGTCGTATACGAATTACAAATCCGCAAAGAAGTATTCGTTTGAAAACGATTACAACGTGGATTCGAAACCTGAAACAGGTTGCCAGTGGTGAAGCAGGGAATATTCAGAAAGGGGACTTAACGTCCCCTTTTTTCATCCACAGACTTCGCTACGGCTTGGCCGCCACGCTTCGCACTTCAATCTGGTCGAGCGTCCCTTCCACCATCAATCTCACCCCGTCCGCCATTCTGCTCAATGCCAGTGCAACCGAGCGGCGTGAGCCATCTATATCGTCCGCAAGGTCCGCAGCGATGATGCTGATGGATAGCAGGTCTTCCGAGGCGTTGGCCAGGAGGGCTTCGGCGTCGATGTCCGGGTTCAGGCTGAACAAGCCTTCGCGACGCGAGGCCTGAGGGAGGTCGGATTTGCCGAAGTGGTGATCGAGGGCGCGTTCGGCGGCTTCATGTAGTTTTCTTGAATCGAAGGATTCGTAGGGTGAGGTGTCCTCGGTGTTGGTCGTTGAATTGGTCATCAGTGTAAATCCCTTGGAGTAAGAAGAAATTGCTCCCGAATTCGGACTTGCACATCCGGTCACCGAATACCCGATGACGCAGAAAGCCTATCGGTGATCTTCAAGCTCGCCTAGTTCATGAACAGCACCGCACTTTGCAGGAAATTTCCCATAGATTTGCGGGCCGGAAGATCAAAAGATCGCAGGCTTCGCCAACTCCTACAGAGATGTGTTTCAACAGGTGTAGGACGTTGCTTGCGGAATCGTGACTTGGCAGTCATCGTGCGGGAAAAAGTCCGCATCCTCTTCCATCAGAGTCAGATACTGGCGTTATCGTCCGAATCCCTTACACTGCCCCGGCCGTTCATTTTCCTTTTGAGGCTGTGCGCATGAAATTTCGTTTTCTCCTGTGGATGATGGGTTTGTTGATGGGTAAGGCCAGCCGGACCAATCCTGCGTTCCAGCAGCAGTTGGGTGACAAGGATCTGGTGTTTCAGCTGCAGACGCTGGATGGGAAAGTGGCGCGGCATTTCGTGGTCAAGGATCAGCGCATCACCAGCAAATCTGGCGTGGTGGCGGAGCCGGCGTTTGCGATTGCGTTTAAAGACGCCGGTTATGGCTTTGCCACGATGCAGGCGAAGAACAAGCAGTTGGCGTTTATGCAGGGGATCCAGGACAAGTCGATCCAGCTCAAGGGGAATCCGGCGCTGGTGATGTGGTTTCAGGGGTTGATGAAGTATTTGAAGCCGCGCAAGGTTAAACCGAAAAATGACTGACATTAGCTGGTGCTGGCTCGCCAAGTCAGTCATTTGTCTCTAAATGCCATATGTACCTGTCAGAAGTGACAGGTGTTTTTATTAGCGTCGTGGTGCTTCATGACGAGGTGGTCCAGCGGTAAAGGGACTGAACCCGTTTGGAGAATAACTATCATGACTACCAAGCCTGGCACGCCCGATATTGAGTTTGGTAACAACGGAGCACGCATTTGGGATTTTCCTGAATTTGCCAGCATCGCTCCCCATGCCATTGTTTCTCTGCCCGATGGCAGGCTGGTTGCGGTGGCGAATGAGCCGGGTTATCCCCGCGGCTTCGTGATCGTGCGACTCACTGAAAAAGGGCAACTCGATGCAGGCACCGGCTTCGGAGAGGAACAGCTAGGTTTTGCGCGCATTACGATTCCTGAGAAAAGCGTTGATGGCATTTTAGGTTCCAGCCTACTGAGGGATGGCGGATTCCTGATTGTCTTGGAGTACTCATGGCGACCTAATGAAAACGGTCTTTTGGTTGTTCGACTCCTGGACGATGGCAGTCTCAACGACAAGTTTGGCAAGGGCGGTGTCCTTGTTCTTCCAGACCGTGTTGTGCCAACTCTCAGCACAGGAGCGTTGCGTGCTGCACGGCGAAGTGCGGGCCAGGATGCCGAGTCGGTTGTTCAGGGCGGCGACAATTCTGGGGTGCGCAGCATCGAGTTGCCAAGCGGCAAAATTATCTTGGCTACTTTTACTTATGATCCTTCTCCTTCGCAGACCAACGGCTCGGTTATACGACTCAATCCTGATGGAACATTAGACAAAACCTTTAACAAGACCGGTTCGACCTGGGTTGAGTTGGGAATTGCTGGTGATAATGCCGCGCGTGGAGTGGCTGCACAGGCGGACGGTAGTTTAGTGGTATTTGGCAGTTACTTTGATGCAGGTACCGCTGGTACTTACGTTGTACGTTTCAAAGAGGATGGAGTGCGAGACGAAGAATTTCCCGCTGTGATGCTTTCGTCCCGTTATATGCCCCGTTTTCGCGATATTGCCGTTAGAAAAAAGGACGGGATGATTGCCATCGTAGGAGGTCAGTTCGAAGACAATTTTCCCGAGGGTACAGGTGTAATTGTCGTGCTCAACGAGGACGGGTCTCCGAATCTAGTTTTCAACGAAGGTAAACCGTTGTATTCCAAGCTATCACCTGAGAAAGGTCAGCAGTGGCAATCTTGCGCGTTTGGCGGAGCGGAGGACAGTAAGTTGATCGTTGTCGGCACAAGTGGCAGCGGAGATATTTTTTACGATACGCAGGCAGTGTGCGCACGTTACTTACTCACCGGTACGCTCGATAAGTCATTCAACACTGATAAGGGCTGGTTGGCTTTCGGTCAGCCCGATCGAATGGCGTCTGCCTTGGATGCAGTGATCACGTCGCAAGGCAAAATTGTCATCTGCGGTGAACTTTATAAAGACGAGCTTAGCCTTCCTGTTGGCGGGTGGATAGCTCGCTACTTTTCTTGATAACCACGGATGAAAGCCCGCTCTCACCGATTTGAAATGATCCAGTGAGAGCGGTTTTTTTATGCCTGGCTGAATTGCGAAGCCAGTTCACGCAACAGCACTTCAGCCTCAAGCACTTTGCTGACGACGTCATTGGCTTTGTCGCGAGTCAAACCCACACGCTCAAGCAGCGCATCGGGAATATCTTCATCCGGCCCAGAGCCAATCCCGCGACTACGCAGCAGGCGCACGGCCAGGCAGACGAGGTTCGGGTATTCGGCGTAGGCGCCGTCGTAGCTTGGGTCGTGCTGGAAGCGCAGGGCGGTGGCCAGCTCATCGGGCATGTCCCAGTAGCGCATCAGCCACGAGCCGATCTGTTCGCGGCTGATACCCAGCAGGTGTTGCTCGATATAGCTGTGGCACAGATGCGGATTGACCTCCAGGTGGCGGCAGATCAGTGAGAAGTGCGGCGGAAAGACGTGGGCCAGCAACAGGTAACCGAAGTTGTGCAGCAGACCGGCCAGATAGGTCAGGCCGGCTTCCGGGCGCTGGGCGCGCGGCATGGCGCGGGTCAGGCCTTCGATGACGGCGGCGGTGTAGATCGACTGTTGCCAGTACGGCGTGGTGTGTTGCGGGTGGTCTTTGGGCAGGCTCAGGGTCTTGCCGAGGGCCAGGCCCAGTGCCAGGTTGATCACCAGATCGAAGCCGAGCACGCGGACGATTGCGTCTTCCACCGAACGAATCTTGCCCGGCGAGGCGTAGTACGGCGACGCCGCCCAGCTCACCACTTGTGCGGCCAGTGCCGGATCGGTTTCAACCACGCCAGTGATGTCGTCGATTGTGGCGTTCGGATCAACGCGCAACTTGATGATTTTTTGTGCAGTCTCGGCCAGCGGCGGAATCTCGATGGTCGCCTCCAGACGCTGCTGAATGCGCCGCGCGGTGAACGCCTGCACGGCCTGGGTGATTTCCTCGCGGTCATCGTCCGGGCGGTCGAGGTTCGGGCGGATGCTGCTCAGGGCTTCGCCGAAGTTGGCGGCGCTGGCTTTGG
>Ga0268255_10000785_pt1 | contig 20384 bp, 17 predicted proteins | sample AgamicOrMarz_FD_200256 | JGI IMG/M metagenome (GOLD analysis project Ga0268255, IMG submission 200256) | Agave microbial communities from Guanajuato, Mexico - Or.Ma.rz (v2) (version 3) | ecosystem: Host-associated > Plants > Phyllosphere > Phylloplane/Leaf | place: Guanajuato, Mexico...
TCCCGGGCCTCTACGTGACCGAAGACCCGGGCGCGGTGGATGCTGCCGCGAAGATTGGTGCCCTGAGCATCCGCTTCGGCCTGGGTTGGGCCAAGTCCCACAGCTTCCACACCGGCCAGACCCCGGTGATGAAGTACAACCGCGCGCTGATGCAAGCGATCATGTGGGACCGTATCAACATCGCGGAAATCGTCGGTGTGCAGGTCATCAGCCTGGATGACGCACCGAAAGGCTACGGCGAGTTCGATGCCGGTGTGCCGAAGAAATTCGTGATCGACCCGCACAAGATGTTCAGCGCGGCGTAAGGTTGCAGGCAAGACGGAAAAAGGGCGACAGTGATGTCGCCCTTTTTATTTCATCAAATGGTGCCAAGCCAGGGCGTCGAGACGTGGCAACCGACACGGCCCATTGTCCATGGGCTCAGCGCGCAGCTGCGGTTGCCGCCATGACGCGCTCGCAGAAGTCCGGATAGAACGCCTGGACGTTCATGTCCCGGCATTCATCCTGGACCTTGGCTCGAGCGTCGCCACCGAATGCCAGGGTGCGGGGAGTGCTGGCAAAGGTGACGTAGCCGTCCCGGCTGGTCTTGATGGCATCGAAACCCTGCATGTCATACACCAATTCCACATCATCGTCGGCCAACAGTCGAGCCTTGACCGTCACGTGGGCGTATTCCTTGCCCCCTGGCGCGCCATTGAGCGCGGCGAGGCCGTGGCCGACAATCCGCAGCAGGTTCGGGACCCAATCCTCGTTGCCGGTGGGGCGGTAGGTGATGGTCAGCGACTGCTGGTCCCGACTCACGGCGACCAGGGACGGATCATAGCGCTTGATACGGTGCTCGATAGTCAGCCAGGTTTTCTGCTCTTCGCTGATGCCCTCGGCCAATTCCGGGTCCAAGGGACCACGCTGGCACTCAGTAACGCCCAATGCGATGAGCATGCCCGTAAGGACGACGGCAAGGGTGGCACCACTGATTTTTATGTTCATGGGCGGGCTCTCAAGGGGAGCCGCACTTTACGCCAGGTGCAAGCGCCGGGTCATCTTCTGTGTAATTTGAGCAGCCCCCGTGGGAACAATCCCCGTCAGCCCTCGTCCAACCCAGGATTTTTGGCTGTCCCTGACCGGGTGGCCTTTCCCATGGCTTCAGAGGACGTTCGCAATGAAGGTTTCACGCGGTTTTGCCCTGTCCTGCCTGCTGTCGCTGGTAGCCAGTCCGGCCTTTGCGCAGTTCGACCTCAGTGATGCGGTCAACGCGGTGGCAGCGATGCAGGGTGGTCAAGCCGAGCAGCGAGACGGTGCCGTTGCGGCGGCGCCCAAGGCCGCCGGATTGCTCAATACCTTGGGATCGGAGTTGAATATCACTCCGGAGCAGGCTATCGGCGGTGCTGGCGCGATGTTGGGGTTGGCGAAAAACCGTCTCAGCGAACCGCAGTTTTCCGAGTTGAGCCGGAGCGTGCCGGGCTTGGACCAGATCGCCGGCAACAACCTCATTGGCGGGCTCAACGGCCTGGGCGGCCTGCTGGGGGGCGGGTCGGAAAAGAACGCGCTGCTCGACGGCCTGCTGGGCAACGTCAAGGACTTCAATGACCTGAGCAACACCTTCAGTGCGCTGGGCATGGACAGCGGCATGATCGGGCGGTTTGCCCCGGTGATCCTCGAATACCTGGGCCAGCAGGGCGTGGCCAGTTCGTTGCTGCAGAACCTGGGTGGTATCTGGGGCAACGGCGCCGGTATCTGATCAGCCGGCCTCGTTGCGCAAGGCGACGATGCGCTGGTCCTTTTCGGTCCAGAGCCGGTTGACCCAGTCCTGGACGTGCTGGCGAAACACCGGGTCGTTTTCATAGTCGCCTTGCCACAGTGCCGGATCCAGTGCACGGGTCTGGATGTCGATGATGACCCTCGGCACCGCACCGCTGATCAAGTCCCAGAAGCCGGGAATCCGGTCCTGTGGGTACACCACCGTCACGTCCAGTATCGCGTCCAGTTGCTCGCCCATCGCCGCCAGCACGAACGCCACGCCACCGGCCTTCGGCTTGAGCAGATGGCTGAAGGGCGATTGCTGCTGTCGGCTTTTGGCGGCGGTATAGCGGGTGCCTTCGAGGTAGTTCACCACGGTGACGGGCTGACGCTTGAACAGCTCGCAGGCCGCCCGGGTGATCTCCAGGTCCTTGCCGGCCAGCTCCGGGTTCTTTGCCAGGAAGGCCTTGGTGTAGCGCTTCATGAACGGGTAATCCAGCGCCCACCAGGCCAGGCCGAGGAATGGCACCCAGATCAGCTCTTTCTTGAGGAAGAACTTGAAGAACGGCGTGCGCCGGTTGAGGGTCTGGATCAGGGCCGGGATGTCCACCCAGGACTGATGGTTGCTGATGACCAGATATGACGTATCGCCGCGCAAGCCTTCACCGCCGCGAATGTCCCAGCGGGTGGGGATGCACAGGGCGAAGATCAGTTTGTCGATCTCGGCCCAGGTTTCGGCGATCCACATCACCGCCCACGACGCATAGTCGCGAAATCGCCCGGGCAGGATCAGTTTGAGCAGCGCGAACACCATCAACGGCCCGAACAGCACGAGGGTGTTGAGCAACAGCAGCAGGGTGACGAAACAGCCGGTGAGCAGGCGGCGCATAAAGAACTCTTGAAGACTGGTAGGCGGGCCATGATAAGCAGCTTCCGGCGGCAGGCCAAATCGGCATGGACGAATGTTTCACATTGGCCTGGGTAGGCTGGGATGATTCGCGAATGAAACCAATTGTCGGCCCACGGTCTAAAAAACCACTTCACACAGGAAGCCCCATGACATGAAATCCATCCTCGCCCTGCTCTCCCTGATGGCCCTTCCGGTGCTGGCCGCCGAGCCGACCCTGTATGGTCGCTACGAATACATCGCGCTGCCGGAAATCGGCGGTGAAGTGCTCAAGGCCAAGATGGACACCGGCGCCTTGACGGCCTCGTTGTCGGCCAAGGACATCGAGACCTTCACCCGTGACGGTGATGACTGGGTACGATTCCGCCTGGCCACCAAGGACGCGAGCAACAAGATCTACGAGCACAGGATCGCTCGTATCAGCAAGATCAAGACCCGTTCTGAGGAAGATGAGGACGAAGACGAGAAGATCGCTCCGAGCAAGCGCCCGGTAGTGGAACTGGAAATGTGCCTGGGCAACGTCAAGCGTACCGTCGAGGTCAACCTGACCGACCGCAGCAGCTTCAATTACCCCCTGTTGATCGGCGCCAAGGCCCTGCGCGAGTTCGGCGCGGCGGTGAACCCGGCCCGACGTTTCACGGCAGACAAGCCTGACTGCTGATTTCCCCGATTGACGTGCCCCGAGGCTTGGGGCACCGTTCCGGCAACTTTACTGTCGGGCTCGCAAGACATGCCTCATATTCTGATTGTCGAAGACGAAGCCGCTATCGCCGATACGCTGGTGTTCGCCTTGCAAGGCGAGGGTTTCGACACCACCTGGGTGAGCCTTGGGGCTGCGGCACTCGAGCACCAGAAAAACACCCCGGCGGACCTGATCATCCTCGATGTCGGCCTGCCGGATATCAGTGGTTTCGAGACTTGCAAGAATCTCAGACGTTTCAGCGAGGTTCCGGTCATTTTTCTGACGGCTCGGGATGGCGAGATCGACCGAGTGGTAGGGTTGGAAATCGGTGCTGACGACTATGTGGTCAAGCCGTTCAGCCCTCGCGAGGTGGCGGCCAGGGTCCGGGCGATCCTCAAGCGGGTGACACCACGACCTGTCGCGGACTCCGGAGCGGCGTTGTTCCAAGTGGACAGCGACCGGGTGCAGATCAGCTATCGCGGTAAACCGCTGAGCCTCACTCGCCACGAGTTTCGCCTGCTGAATTGTCTATTGGAGCAGCCCGAACGAGTGTTCAGCCGCGAGCAACTGCTCGATGCCCTGGGCGTTGCCAGCGACGCCGGCTACGAGCGCAGCATTGACAGCCACATCAAGAGCGTGCGGGCCAAATTGCGTTTGATCAGGGCCGAGGCCGAGCCGATCCAGACCCATCGCGGCCTCGGCTACAGCTACAGTCCGGGGCACAGCTGATGCCGTTGGGGATTCGGATTTTCCTGGTCTATGTGCTGTTCATCGCCCTGACCGGGTATTTTGTGTTCGGCACGGTGATCGAGCAGATCCGCCCCGGCGTGCGCCAATCCACCGAGGAAACCCTGGTGGACACGGCCAACCTGATGGCCGAGATCCTGCGAGATGATTTCAAGGCCGGCACCCTCAACCAGAATCGATGGCCCCAACTGCTCAAGGCTTATGGCGAGCGCCAGCCGGCGGCGACGATCTGGGGCTTGCCGAAGAATCAGGTCAGCCACCGCATCTACGTCACCGATGCCAATGGCATCGTGGTGCTCGATTCCAGTGGCGTCGCGTTGGGCCAGGACTATTCGCGCTGGAACGACGTCTACCTGACCCTGCGCGGCCAGTATGGCGCCCGCTCGTCCCGCAGCATCGCCGATGACCCTGCCTCCTCGGTGATGCATGTCGGTGCGCCGATTCGTGACAATGGCCGCATTATCGGCGTGGTTACCGTGGCCAAGCCCAACAGCTCGTTGCAGCCTTATATCGACCGCACGGAGCGGCGCTTGCTGCTCTATGGTGCCGGGTTGATTGGCCTGGGGCTGGTGCTCGGCGCCGTGCTGTCATGGTGGCTCAGCTCGGCGTTGCGCCGTTTGACGCGCTATGCCCAGGCCGTCAGCCAGGGGCAGCGAGTGGAAGTGCCGCATTATCGCGGTGGTGAATTCGAGCAACTGGCCCACGCCCTGGAACACATGCGCACGCAGCTCGAAGGCAAAGCGTACGTCGAGCGTTACGTGCATACCCTGACCCACGAACTCAAGAGCCCGCTGGCGGCGATTCGCGGTGCCGCGGAGCTGTTGCAGAGCGACATGCCGGCGGCCCAGCACCAGCGCTTCGTCAGTAACATCGACAACGAAAGCGTGCGCATGCAGCAGTTGATCGAACGTTTGCTCAACCTGGCCCAGGTCGAGCAGCGCCAGGGATTGGAAGACGTCGTGGCCGTGCCACTCGCCGCGCTGTTCGATGAGCTGCTGGAGGCCCGTAGTGGCTGGATCGAGCGTAGGCAGTTGCAAGTCGAACGACACGTCGCCCCCAACCTTATCCTGACCGGGGAGGCGTTTCTATTGCGCCAGGCCCTGGGTAACCTGTTGGACAACGCCTTGGACTTCACACCTGCCAATGGACTGCTGCGCCTTGGCGCCGAGCGTATCGGCAACCGTGTCGAAATCCGGCTATTCAACCAGGCCGCGCCGATTCCCGACTACGCCCTGCCGCGCCTGAGCGAGCGCTTTTACTCCTTGCCGCGCCCGGACAGTGGCCGCAAAAGCACCGGCCTGGGGCTCAATTTCGTGGAGGAGGTGGTGCAGCTGCACGGCGGGGAGTTCGGGATCGGCAATGTCGAGGGCGGGGTGGAGGTGGTGCTGCGGTTGCCTTGAAACACCGCAGTGCGGCCTTCGCGAGCAAGCCCGCTCCCACAAGGACCACGCTGGACCGGTGGGAACGGGCTTGCTCGCGAAGGGGCCTTACAGTCTCCACACAATCTCCACATTCCCCTCATAAACCCCCCACACAGTCCCGGCAGACTCTCCCCCATTCGAACAGGGAGAGCCCCACATGAACCGCAGTCTCGCCATAAAACTGGGCATGATCGCCCTATTGATCCTTCTGCTGATGATCCCGCTGTTGATGATCAACGGGCTCATCGACGAGCGTCAGTCGCTGCGTGACGGTGTGTTGCAGGAGATCGCCAGCAGTTCCAGCCGTAGCCAGCAGCTCATCGGGCCTATGATCGTGGTGCCGTTTCGCAAGGACGTACGGGTCTGGAACACCAATGAGAAGACCGGCGTGCGTTTCCTGGAAACCGTCGAGCATAGGGGGGAGTTGTACTTCCTGCCGGAGCAGTTCGAACTCGACGGCCAGGTTCGCACCGAAACCCGCGCCCGGGGTATTTACGAGGCACGGTTGTTCCACGCCGAAAATCGCATCGACGGCCGTTTCAAGGTGCCTGAGCGCTTTGGTCTGTCGGCCAAGGAAGCGGCCGATTACCGCTTCGACGAACCGTACCTGAGTGTGGGCATCAGCGACATCCGTGGCATCGAGAATGCCCTGACCATGAAGCTCAACCAGCAGAGCGTCGATTTCCTGCCCGGCTCGCGGGTCGGCTGGCTGGGGCAGGGCGTGCATGTTCCGCTGCCGATGGTCACGGCACAAGGCAACGCAGACCTGACGTTTGGTTTCGACCTGAGCCTGCAAGGTACCGGCGAGTTGCAGATTTTGCCGGTGGGCAAGACCAGCAAAGTGCACCTGACCGCCGACTGGCCTCACCCCAGCTTCATCGGCAACTACCTGCCGACCCAACGTGAGATCAATGAACAAGGGTTCAGCGCCGATTGGCAGACCTCGTTCTTTTCCACCAACCTCGAAGAAGCGCTGGCGGACTGTGTGTCGAGCGAAGGCTGTGAAACCTTCCGCAGCCGGGCCTTTGGCGTGAGCTTCATCGATCCGGTGGATCAGTACCTCAAGAGTGACCGGGCAATCAAATACGCGCTGCTGTTCGTGGCCCTGACCTTTGCCGGCTTCTTCCTCTTCGAAGTGCTCAAGAGCCTGGCGGTACACCCGGTCCAGTACGCCTTGGTGGGCGTGGCGCTGGCGTTCTTCTACCTGTTGCTGCTGTCACTGTCGGAGCACATCGGCTTCGCCCTGGCGTACCTGTTGTCGGCCAGTGCCTGTGTCTTGCTGATCGGGTTCTATGTCTGCCATGTGCTGCGTAGCGTGAGCCACGGCCTGGGTTTCTCGGCGGGGCTGGCGGCGCTGTACGCCCTGCTCTACGGCTTGTTGAGCGCCGAGGACTACGCGCTGCTGATGGGATCGCTGCTGTTGTTCGGCCTGCTGGGAGTGTTCATGGTGCTGACCCGCAAGCTGGACTGGTACCGGGTGGGGGCCAAGCCTGCTGCGGCCATGAGCTTTGATCTGGGAGAGGTGAAATGAGCCGGTCGTTGGGGTTGCGTGAGGATCAGCGAGTGGGAGAGGTGTTGGTGATGCGGATTACTGGGTTGTTTCCCTTGGATCCGGTGCGCTGCCATCGCGAGCAGGCTCGCTCCCACAGGGGATCTCCGTCGCCCAGACAAAGCAACCCAATGTGGGAGCGAGCCTGCTCGCGATGAGGCCGGCTCGGTCAATGCATCTAAACCCTGGGCACGGTCTCAAGCATTGAAGGCCGCAGACTCACCTCGGCAAACCACGCCGCCAACTGCGGATTGCTCTTGCGCCATTCCAGGTCCGGATGGCGCAAGTCCAGATAGCCCAAGGCGCAGGCCACGCTGATGGACGCCACATCGAAATGGCTGGCCAGTTCGGCAATCGCCTCGGCTTCGAGCACGCCCAGGGCGCGGCGGATCTTGTCCCGTTGTGCATCGAGCCATTCGTCCCAGTGTTTTTCCGCGGGACGCAGGGCGGTTTCGTAGCGGATCATCACTGCCGCATCCATGATTCCGTCGGCCAGGGAAGCGAGGGTCAAACGCCGCCAGCGAGACGCGCCGTCCCGGGGGATCAGCGGATTACCGACGTGCTGGTGGTCCAGGTAGTCGAGGATGACGCGGCTGTCATGGATCACGCTGCCGTTCGCCAAGCGCAGGGCTGGGATTTTGCTCAGCGGGTTGTCATCGATGAGTACCTGGTCCGGCTTGACGGGTGTGAGGACGCTGAGCTGCAACGCTACGCGATCCTGCTGGCCAGTTTCGTGCAGCAAGACCAGGACTTTGCGGACGAAGGGTGAAGCGGGGTTGAAGAACAGCGTCATGCTGGGTGTGGACATGGCAACGTCTCGGTCAATGGGGCTCGTTGCGCAGCATAGCGCGTTAACTCGGGGCCAAGGCAATGGCAAGCGGGCCAACGCGGCCTGCTTGCCATGTGCATCACGCGGCGGGCTGCAGGGCTTGCGGTTCCGATGGCGACGGGTTCGCCGGTTGATGCTTGAGTTCGCGGGCCACGGTCCAGACGATGAACGCCGCGACCACGTCGAAAATCGCCAGCAACACGAACAGCGGGCTGTAGCCGATCTTGGTCACCATCACACCGAACAGCAGGGTGAAGGCGGCGGCGCCCAGGTAACCGAACATCCCACCCATGCCGGTCGCGGTGGCGACTTCGTTCTTGCCGAACGAGTCGGAGGTGATGGCATACAACGCGCCGGACAGCGTCTGGTGGGCAAAGCCGCCGACGCACAGCAGGGCGATAGCGGTGTATGGACTGTCGACCAGGCCGATGCAGGCCGGACCGATCATGCAGGAGGCGCCGAACAACAGGACCATCTTGCGCGAGGTGAACAACGACACCTTGCAGTACTTATGGAAGAACGGACTCAGGTAGCCGCCCAATACGCATCCCAGGTCGGCGGCCAGGAACGGCAGCCAGGCGAACATCGCGATCTCCTTGATGTTCATGTGCCGCTCGGTCATCAGGTACAGCGGGATCCAGGCGTTGAAGGTCTGCCAGGCCGGCTCGGAGAGGATCCGCGCGCTGGCGATGGCGTAGAAGTTGCGGCTGGCGATGATGCGTTTCCAGCTGCCTTTCTTTGGGCCCTGATCTTTGAAATGGGCTTCCTGGCCGCTGAGGATGTAGTCGCGCTCGGTGTCGCTCAGGCGCTTCTGGTCACGCGGGTGCTTGTAGAAGATCAGCCAGAGGAACGTCCAGGCAATGCCCAGCCCACCGACGATCAGGAAGGCCAGTTCCCAGCCACTGTTGAGGATCGCCCAGACCACCAGCGGCGGGGCGAGGACGGCACCGATCGAGGAACCAATGTTGAACCAGCCAATGGCGACCGAACGTTCCTTGGCCGGAAACCATTCGGTGGACGTCTTGACCGCTGCCGGCAACCCGGCGGCTTCCGTCAGGCCAAGCAGGCCTCGGAAGAACGCCAGGCCCTGCCAGCCTGAGGCCATCGCTGCCGCAGCACAGGCCACGGACCAGGCGAAGGCGAAAATGGCGAAGCCCATCTTGGTGCCGATGGCATCGATGATGTAGCCGGCCACCGGTTGCATCAGCGCATAGCAGATCTGCCAGGCCACGACGATGTGGGAATACTGCTCGGTGGAGATGCTCATTTCGCTCATCAGCGTCGGAGCGGCGACAGAGAGGGTGTTGCGTGCCAGGTAGTTGACCATCAGGCCGGCCGTGACCAGACCGACCATCCACCAGCGGATGCCTTTGATTTTCATCACTTCACCACGATTATTTTTAGAGTGGGTGTCGCTTGGAATTGCGATGCGTCGTTGTAGGTTGTCGTACAACGTTAGCGTTTATAGAAGTGCAAGGGCTAATTTGTCAATAAATATGTCAAAGATTCAGGGCTCTTCGCCAGCACTCCGGGTGCTTTGTCATCGTATGACTAGGCTATAACGCCTGCCTGCTGCGGGCAGGCGCGGTGACTCAGCGACGGGGAATCAGTCCCCAGATCGCCAATACACAAGGAACGCCCAGCCCGAGCCAACTCACGGCGTCCCAAGGGCCGTCGCCCAGCAACGCGCTGAACAATCCGGCCGCGCAAAGGGCGCCGATGGCAATCGGCACGCCGAACACTTTCCAGAAACTCGACTGCCGGGGTTTCACGACGCCACCTGCGCGCTAACGGTCGCTCGCTTGGCCGCCCTGCGTCGCACGACCCACAGATAGACACCGCTGCCCAAGACGATGATGGTCAACCCGTCCAGGGTCGCCCAGAAAATCTGCATCGGCCTGCCGCCGTAGTCGCCGAAATGCAGGGGCAGGGACAGGCTCATGACGTCCATGTACCACGGCCGCTCAGCCACGGCGGTGACGTCCAGGGTGCTGGCGTCGATCAATACCGGGGTCAGCAGGTGGGAGGTCAGGTGGGTGTTGCCTTTCATGAACACGCCATAGTGATGCTGGCTGGAGAACAGCGTGCCGGGGAACGCGATAAAACTGGGCTCCATGCCTGGCGCGGCTTTCTTGGCAATGTCGAGCAGGCGGGTGGCCGGCGCCAGCTGAGTCAGCGGTGGAACGTTGCGGTAGGGCTCGACCATCGTGCTGAGGCTATCGTTGCGCCAGGCGGCGATGATCAGCTCGGCGCAGGCGGCAATGACTCCGGTGACGCCTACCGTCAATGCCCAGACCAGCGTGACTACGCCGATCAGGTTGTGCAGGTCGAGCCAACGCAGGCGCGTGGATTTGTCCTGGCGCACCGTGGCGAACTTCAGGCGCCGCATGAACGGCAGGTACAGGACCACGCCGGACACGATGGCGATCACGAACAGAAATCCCATGAACGCCAGCAGCAGCTTGCCTGGCAGCCCGGCGAACATGTCCACGTGCAGGCGCAGCATGACCATCATGAAACCGCCATTGGCCGAGGGCATTTCCAGGGCTTCACCGGTCCGCGCATCGAGCATGAAGGTGTGGGAGGCGTTGGGTTCGGTGGCCGGCGTCGGCGCCATGATGGTGATGACGCCGTTGGGCTCGTCTTCGTCCCAGCCGAAATACTGGACCACTTCACCCGGACGATGGGCCTTGGCTTTTTCTACCAGTTGCTGGAGGTCCAGGTGGGGCGTTTCGGCGGGCATTTCCCGGAACGTGGGTGCGTCGCCCAACAGGTACTCGATTTCATGATGGAAAATCAGCGGCAAGCCGGTGACTGCAAGCATCAACAGGAACACCGTACAGACCAGGCTGGTCCAGGTGTGGACAAAGGACCAGCGGCGGATGGTTTTGCTTTTCATGAGGGGTCCGAAATACAGAAGGGGCACGCGGTGCCGAGGGATTAGCTCCCCCGGCAGAGTGACCCCTTGAGGTCAGCGCGAAGGCTAACCGATTACCATTTGTAATTCACGCTGGCGACGACGTTGCGTTGGTCGCCGTAGTAGCAATAGAAGCCGTCGCAGGTGGACAGGTAGTCCTTGTTGAAGATGTTCTTGGCGTCCACCGCCACCGAGACGCCTTTGAGCGAGCTGCTCAGGCGTCCCAGGTCGTAATGGGCCGATGCGTCATACACGGTGTAGGAGCCGACGTGGCCCCAATCGGTGTTGGTGGTATTGCCGTAGGTGTCGCCCACATACCGCACGCCTGCACCCACGCCGAAGCCATCGAGCAGGCCGTTGTGCCAGGTGTAGTCGGCCCATGCCGTGGCCTGGTTACGCGGCACCTGGGCCATGCGCTTGCCCTTTTCAGCCGCGGTGCCCTTGGTGATTTCGCTGTCGTTGTAGGTATAGGAACCGATGAGTTTCAGGTTGTCGGTCACGTCACCCGACGCTTCCAGCTCCAGGCCGCGGACCCGGACCTCGCCCACCTGACGGGTGACGTTGTTTTCACTCACGGCGTTGTTCTTCTGAGTCAGGTCGAACACCGCGGCAGTCAGCAGGGTCTTGGTGCCTGGCGGCTGGTACTTGATCCCGGCCTCGTACTGTTCGCCCTCGGTCGGCTTGAACGCATCGGTGCTGTTAACCGTCGAACCGGCCGCGGCCTGGAAGGACTGGGCAAAGGAAATGTACGGGGTCACGCCGTTGTCGAAGACATAACTCAGCGCCGCGTTGCCACTGAACTTCTTGTCGCGCTGGGTATTGGTGGCGTTGTTCTGGTTGTGGAACTCGGTGCCGGTGTGGATCCAGTCTTCACGACCTCCGAGGGTCAGGCGCCAGTTGTCCAGGGCCATCTGGTCCTGGACGTAGAGGCCGGTCTGGTGGGTCTTCTGGTTGTAGTCGTACATGGTGAAATACTGGACGTTGGAGAAATCCTGTCCGTAGATCGGGTGGTTGATGTTGCTGGTTGGCACACCCGTCGAACCCCAATCCCAGCGCGCGTTGCTGTTGGAGCGTTGGTGATCCAGGCCCAGCAGCAAGGTATGGCTGAGCGCCCCCGTCTGGAAGTCAGCCTGGAAGTTGTTATCCACGGCAAATTGGCTGATGTCTTCGTCAAGGATGCTGGCACTGCGTTTGACGGTGCCATCGGGGCTGACGGACTGGTCCGGACCATCCGGCCAGAACGAGCCACCGGCGGAAATGCCCTGGAACTCCAGGTCACTCTTGGTATAGCGCAGGTTCTGACGGAACTGCCAGGTGTCGTTCAGGCGATGTTCCAACGCATAACCCAGCGCGTAGTAGGTACGGTCATAGAATTCCCACTCCGGATCCCCCAGGTTCTTGTGATGGGAAATCCTGCCCGTCGGTGAAGACAGCTTGGTGCCCTGCAACGGCAGGAATTGGCCGGTAATGCCCGTGTCGTCGCGGGTGAACTGGGACAGCAAGGTCAGGCGGGTGTCGTCGTTGATGTTCCAGGTCAGGCTCGGCGCGATGTTGTAGCGCTTGTCCGGAATGTGATCGACCTGGGCATTGCTGTCGCGCACGGTGCCGCTGACGCGGTAGAGGAACTGGCCTTCGTCATCGATCTTGCCGGTGCTGTCGAAGTTGATCTGCTTGTGCTCGTAGCTGCCGGCCTGCAATTCCACTTCGTGGCTGCTTTCGGCCTGTGGGCGGCGGCTGACCATGTCCAGCATACCGCCGGGAGGGGTCTGGCCGTAGACCGACGAGGCCGGGCCGCGCAACACGGCGATGCGTTCCAGGTTCCAGGTTTCGATTTTCGGCGTGACGTAGTTGCCCTTGGGCAGCGGCAGGCCATCGAGGAACTGGGTCGGGACGAAACCGCGTACCAGCAGCCAGTCGTTCCGCGAGTCGGAGCCGTAGCCGCTGCTTTGCACGCCAGCGGTGTAGCGCAGGGCATCGTTGAGGTTGAGGACGGAGCGGTCTTCCATTTGCTGGCGGGTGACCACGGACACCGAGCGTGGCAGTTCGGCAATCGGCGTATCGGTCTTGGTGCCGGCGGCGGTGCGGGTCGCCGCATAACCCTCTGACGGGCCCCACGCAGTTTCGCTGATACCGGCGCCGATCACGCTGGTTTCCGGCAGGGCCATGACGCCTTCGGGGACTGCCACCAGGGTGTAGGTGCCGGCGTTGCTCTGCTCCAGTTGCAGGCCGGTGCCGCGCAGGGCTTCACGCAGTGCGCCGGTGGCATCGAACTGCCCCTGGACCGGCGCCGAGGTCTTGCCCGAGGCCAGGGCTGGGTTCAGGCTCAAGGCCAGGCCGGCCTGGCTTGCGATCTGGTTCAGAGTGCTGGCCAGTGGCGCGGCGGGCAGGTTGTAGGCGCGCACGCTCGACGCCTGTTCGGCGGCCCATAGCGGACCGCTGGCCAACGGGGCGGCAAGGGCAACGGCAACGGCCAACAGGCTGGGACGCAACAGGCTCTCTAGCGGACGGGACATGGAACGGCTCCTGAATGGAAATATTTCTCAATTGCCTGGATGCCGGATGAAAAATCAAAAGTGATAGGGGTGGATGGAAATAATTTCGATTCAGGTTCTGGCTTTTGTAGGAAGGCTAAAGGCCTCTTCGCGAGCAAGCCCGCTCCCACAATGGAACTGTGTCTGAAATCCAATGTGGGAGCGCTCTTGCTCGCGAAGACGGCTTGCCTGGCAGAAAACCTCTCAGGGCTTGACCTCAGACCTCGGCCCCACTTCCACCCACCACTGCGTGTGATGCTCGACCTGCACCGGCAAGGTCGGCAGCAGCGCGGTCAGGGCCAGGTCGGTGTCGTGCAGCGGGAAGCTGCCGGTAATGCGCAGGTCGGCCACTTGTGGCGCGACACCCAGGTAGCCGCGGCGGTAACGACCCAGCTCATGGATCAGGTCTTCGAGGCGGGCGTTATCCACCACCAGCATGCCACGAGTCCAGGCGTCGGCGCCGGGGTTCAAGGTCATCGTTTGCCCGAGTCCGCCACGGCGCATCAGCACCTGTTGGCCTTCGCGCAGGATCTGCTCCTGTTCGGTTGCCTGTGGATGGGCTGCAACGGCTGATTGCAAGACGCTCAGGCGCGTGGCGTCTCCCTCGCGCTTGACCAGGAACCGCGTGCCCAGTGCGCGCAGGCTGCCTTCCCGGGTTTCGACGATGAATGGACGCGGGTCGTTGTGGCCAGTCTCCACCAGGATCTCGCCTTCCTGGAGAACGATGCGCCGTTGCCGGGCGTCGAAGCGCAGATCCAGCGCGCTATGGGTATTGAGGTTGATCAGCGTGCCATCGGCCAGGCGCAAGGTGCGCTGTTCGCCCGTGGCTGTTCGCTGGTCGGCCAGCCAGTAATCCAGCTGCAGGTAACGCTCCCCGGCGAACAGTGCCAGGCCGATCAGCGCGACGACACTGGCCAGGCTGCTGCCAGCTTTGCGCAGCCGGCGCCGGATGCTCACTTTCGAATGCAGCAATGCGGCCCGTGCGGAGCCACTGGCAACGCTGAAACGCTGGTCGAGCATGCCCAATTGCCGCCAGGCCCGGGCGTGTTCTTCGTCGGCGGCGTGCCATTGGGCGAACGCTTCGCGGTCCTGGGGGCTGCCGCTGCCTGAGTCCAGTGACAGTTGCCAGGCGATGGCCGTGTCCAGGACCTTGGAGGACACCGGTCTGGAATGGGCCGGGTTCATGTCGGCTCTCCATACAGAGCGATGTAGCACTGGCGCATCCCTTGGGCCAGGTACTGGCGCACCCTCGATACCGAAACCCCCAGGCGTTCGGCGATCTCGGCATGGCCGAGGCCGTCGAGGCGGTTATAAAGGAAGGCGGCGCGGGCCTTGCTCGACAGCTGGCCGAGCAGGCGATCGATGTGCTTGAGGTCTTCGAGGATCAGTTGCTGTTCTTCCAGCGATGGCTGCTCGTCTTCGGGAATCAGCATCAGTTCGGCGAGATAAGCCTGCTCCAGCGCGGCCCGACGGAAGTAATCGAACAGCAGACCCTTGGCGATGGCCACCAGGAAAGCCCGGGGTTCGTGGGGGGCCTTCAGGCCGTCACGACCCAGCAGGCGCACGAACGTATCCTGGCTCAAATCCTCTGCCCGTTGTGGACAGGCCACATTGCGCCGCAGCCAACTCAGTAGCCAGCCGCGATGGTCACGGTACAGCGCAGCAACCAGATCACTGTGGGGACCAGGAATTGACGACACGGAGCTTCACCGACGTTTTAAGTAACGAGAATTGTTCGCGATTGTGACAGAGGCGGGGACGGGAAAGCAATTGGCGCTGGTCGGGACGCTCCTTGATGGATACAAGCGAATCTGTGGGATCAGGGATCAGGGATCAAATCGAAGGCGCCTGCTGCCGCCGTTTCCACTGACTCAGGCATTGCTGCAGGTCGAGGGGGCTGTGGATCTTCTGCTGACGGGCGCGGCTGAACAGGATCAGCGCCAGCTCGGCCGTTGCCAGCGCGTCGGCACTGGCGTTGTGACGGTCCATCACTTGCAGCTTGAAGCCATCGATCCAGTCGTCCAGGCTCGCCTTGCGCAGGGCGATCTGGGGGCTGAGCATCGGCGCAAGGTCCGCCACATCCAGGAATATGTGCTGCAAGCGGTAACCCAGGTAATCCTTCAGGGCGCGTCCGAGCATGTGAGAATCGAAAGGTGCATGAAAAGCCAGCAGCGGGCTGTCGCCCACGAATTCCATGAACGCCAGTAGCGCCTCGGCCGGGTTGCTGCCAGCGGCAATCGCGCTGGGCGCCAAGCCATGGATCAGAACGCTCGGACCGAGTTTTTCCTTGTCGCATTGCAGGGTGCGTTCGAACTGCTGACTGAAGTCGATGGCGCCGTCTTCTATCACCACGGCACCGATGGACAACACCTGATCCTTGTTCAGGTTCAAGCCGGTGGTTTCCAGGTCCACCACCACCCAGCGCTGCTCCCGCAAGCTGCATTCACCCAAGGGCGATGGCACCGGCAGGTTTTCCAGGCGTCTTTGCAGGGCATCCGGCAGCAGGGGCGGGGCCGGGCGCAGCCAGGAAAACAGGTTCATAGCTGATACCTCAATGCCAGGCTGCTTTGCAGGCGTTGGGCCTGGCGCAAGGATTCGCGCAGGATGCGCCGGTCCAGATGGTTGAGGCTGTCGGGGTCGACCCGGTTGGAATAGGGAAGGTTTTCCCGGGTTTGCAGTTGATGTTGCTGCATGCGGGTCTGTTGGATGAAGTGATAGGCCTCTTCATAAGCTGCGCCGTCCAGCGGTTCGATGACCTCCCTGGCGACCAGTTGCCGCAAGCGCTCCAAGGTGTTGTTGGCTTCGATGCCATTGGCCAGTGCCAGCAGGCGGGCGCCGTCGACGAAGGGGGTGAGGCCTTGCACTTTCAGGTCGAGGGTGGCCTTTTCGCCATTCTTGCGGCTCAGCACAAACTCCCTGAAGCGGCCCACCGGTGGGCGGTGGCGCAGGGCGTTCTCGGCCATCATGCGCTGGAACAGACGGTTGTCGCCCACCTGATCGAGGATCTGCCTGCGTAATTGTTCGCAACCCTGCTCTTCGCCCCAGACTACCCGCAGGTCGAAATAGATGCTCGAACCCAGCAGATTCTCCGGTGTCGCTTCGCGAATGAACGCCGCGAAGCGCCGCGCCCATTCGGCGCGGGACAGGCACAGCTCCGGGTTGCCGGCCATGATATTGCCCTTGCACAACGTGAAGCCGCACAACGCCAGGCTCTGGTTGATCTGTTGGGCGATGGGCAGCAAGAGGCCGCGGATCTGCGCCGCATGGGCTGCATCCCGGGCTTCGAACAGAATGCCGTTGTCCTGGTCGGTGTGCAGGGTCTGTTCACGCCGGCCTTCACTGCCGAAGCACAGCCAACTGAACGGCACACCCGGGTCGCCCTTATCGGCCAGGGTCAGCTCGATGACCCGGCACACGGTGTGATCGTTGAGCAACGTGATGATGTGAGTAATCTGGGTCGAGGAGGCACCGTGGGCCAGCATGCGTTCCACCAGTTGGCCGATCTCGCCACGCAAGGCCACCAGGTTCTCTACCCGTGGAGCGCTGCGAATGGTCCGTGCCAGGTGTACCAGGTCGACACGCTGCAGGGAAAACAGGTCCCGCTCCGACACCACGCCGCACAAGCGATGCTCCTTCACCAGGCACACATGGGCGATGTGGCGTTCGGTCATGGCGATGGCCGCGTCGAAGGCGCTGTGATCCGGCGTCAGGTAAAACGGTGCCTGGGTCATATGCATCGCGATGGCCTGGGAAAAATCCCCGGTGCCTTCGGCCACTACATGCCGCAGGTCGCGCAGGGTAAAAATCCCCAGCGGTGCTTTTTGTTCGTCCACCACCACGATGCTGCCCACCTGCTGCTCGTGCATCAGCTTGACGGCCTCGCGCAGCGGCGTCTGCGGGCTGCAACTGACCGGATGACGCATCGCCAGCTCACCCAGGCGCGTATTGAGGGAGTATTGGGTGCCCAGGGTCTGCGCGGATTTCTGCTGGACCTGCTGGTTGACCTGATCGAGGAGGCTGCTGACCCCGCGCAGGGCGAAATCGCGAAACGGGCCGGACAGGGCGAACAGCTTGATGAACGCCTGCTTGTTCAATTGCAGGCAGAAAGTGTCCTCGCCGGCCCGGTGCTCGGTGCGGGTAGCCCGTTCGCCGAGTAGCGCGGCGAGGGGAAAACATTCGCCCGTGGTGATCTCGAACGTGGTTTCGGTGCCGCCCTTTGCCGAATGTGGACGCTCGCCCACGACCCGGCCTTGCTTGACGATGTAGAAATGTTCCACCGGGCCATCGGCCGGCTTGATGATGGTTTCGCCCACTCCATAAAAGCGCAGCAGGCACTGCTCCACCAGATAGGCCAAGTGAGCATTTTCCATCTGGTTAAAAGGGGGGAAGCGCTGGAGGAACTGCAGCGTGCCTTGGATGTTCTGCAACACCGCGGTTTTCCCTGCCTGGATGAAGGCGTCCGCTTTTTTCATAACCATTGCGCAGTCTTTTTTGAATTGTTGTGGTCGGATCTGTTTCCCATGGTCGACTTCTGAGAGTGGAGTGCCCATTGGACGTAAGTCTAGGTCCCGGCGTAGCGCCGGGATGACAGAACCCTCCCACCCAGGACGCTGAAAAAAACTTCATTAAAGTTTCTTGGAAAAAAATCCGACGAAGTGCACATTGAAGCGCTGCCGAACGATGTCTGACCACTGTGCCAGGGGATCGATTTATAGAACGTAGAGAGCATCATGTCCGACCACGATATTTTGAGTGACGCCGAGCGCGAGGCGCTGAGTGCCGTCATGCTGGAACCTGACTTGCCGCCACAGCGCGTCTTGATCGTCGATGACGACAAGGACGCCCGCGAGCTGCTGTCGGAGATCCTGGCGTTGGACGGCATCCGCTGCATGACCGCGGCCAGTGGCGAAACTGCGCTCAAGATGCTGGAGACCAAGCCATCGATCGGGTTGCTGATCACCGACCTTCGCATGGGTAACGTGGATGGCCTGGAACTGGTTCGCCTGGTGCGCGAGTCGGAGCGCGCCGCATTACCGATCATCATTGTGTCCGGCGATGCCGATGTGAAGGACGCCATCGAAGCCATGCACCTGAGCGTGGTGGATTTCCTGCTCAAGCCTATCGATACCGAGAAATTGCTGGGGTTGGTCAAGCATGAGTTGGGGATGGATCTTTAAGATCGTCTGCCGCACATAAGCCTTTGCTCCCACAGATACGAAAAAGCCCTGATCTTTCGATCAGGGCTTTTTCAGTGACGTTACAACCGCTCAATCACAGCCCATTCGCTGCCTTGAATTCACGGCGACGACGGTGCAGCACCGGCTCGGTGTAGCCGTTGGGCTGCTTGGTGCCCTCGATCACCAGTTCGACGGCTGCCTGGAAGGCGATGTTACTGTCGAAGTCCGGCGCCAGCGGACGGTACAGCGGGTCCCCGGCGTTCTGGCGGTCCACCACCGGTGCCATCCGCTTGAGGCTTTCCATCACCTGGTCCTGGGTGACGATGCCGTGGCGTAGCCAGTTGGCGATGTGCTGGCTGGAAATACGCAGCGTCGCGCGGTCTTCCATCAGGCCGATGTCGTTGATGTCCGGTACTTTGGAGCAACCCACGCCCTGGTCGATCCAGCGCACCACATAGCCGAGGATGCCCTGGGCGTTGTTGTCCAGCTCGTTCTTGATCTGCTCCGGCGTCCAGTCCGGGTTCGCGGCCAGCGGGATGGTCAGGATGTCGTCCACCGAAGCGCGGGCGCGCTTGGCCAGTTCGACCTGGCGGGCGAACACATCGACCTTGTGGTAGTGCAACGCGTGCAGGGCGGCGGCGGTTGGCGACGGCACCCACGCGGTGTTGGCGCCCGCCAGCGGATGGGCGATTTTCTGTTCGAGCATTGCGGCCATCAGGTCAGGCATGGCCCACATGCCCTTGCCGATCTGCGCACGACCTTGCAGGCCGGTGCTCAGGCCAATGTCGACGTTCCAGTTTTCGTACGCCGCGATCCACTTCTCGGCTTTCATGTCGGCCTTGCGCACCATCGGGCCGGCTTCCATGGAGGTGTGGATTTCGTCGCCCGTACGGTCCAGGAAGCCGGTATTGATGAACACCACGCGCTCGCTGGCAGCCTTGATACAGGCTTTGAGGTTGACCGTGGTACGGCGCTCCTCGTCCATGATGCCGACCTTGAGGGTATTGCGTGGCAAGTTCAGTACGTCTTCGATGCGGCCGAACAGCTCGTTGGTGAACGCCGCTTCTTCCGGACCGTGCATCTTTGGTTTGACGATGTACACCGAGCCGGTACGGCTGTTGCGTCGCGAAGTGTTGCCGTTGAGGTTGTGGATCGCCGCGAGGCTGGTGACCAGGCCATCGAGAATGCCTTCCGGCACTTCGTTACCGTTTTTGTCGAGGATCGCGTCGATGGTCATCAGGTGACCGACGTTGCGCACGAACAGCAGCGAGCGGCCGTGCAGCGTCAGGCTCGAACCGTCGACTTTGGTGTAGGCGCGGTCGGGGTTCATCGTGCGGGTGAAAGTCTGGCCGCCCTTGGCGACTTCTTCCGACAGGTCACCCTTCATCAGGCCGAGCCAGTTGCGGTAGATCACCACTTTGTCGTCGGCATCGACGGCGGCGACCGAGTCTTCGCAGTCCATGATGGTGGTCAGAGCGGCTTCCATCAGGATGTCTTTGACGCCAGCGGCGTCGGTCTGGCCAACCGGGGTAGTGGCGTCGATCTGGATTTCGAAATGCAGCCCGTTGTGTTTCAGCAGGACAGCGGTCGGTGCCGAGGCATCGCCCTGGAAGCCGATCAGTTGCGCATCGTCGCGCAATCCGCTGTTGCTACCGCCCTTGAGGGTGACGACCAGTTTGCCATCGACGATTTTATAGGCGGTGGAGTCGACATGAGAACCGGCCGCCAGGGGGGCCGCTTCGTCAAGGAAGGCGCGGGCATAGGCGATGACTTTGTCGCCGCGTACCTTGTTGTAGCCTTTGCCTTTTTCCGCGCCGTCGGCTTCGCTGATGGCATCGGTGCCATACAGCGCGTCGTACAGCGAACCCCAGCGGGCGTTCGAAGCAT
>Ga0268255_10000786_pt1 | contig 20379 bp, 22 predicted proteins | sample AgamicOrMarz_FD_200256 | JGI IMG/M metagenome (GOLD analysis project Ga0268255, IMG submission 200256) | Agave microbial communities from Guanajuato, Mexico - Or.Ma.rz (v2) (version 3) | ecosystem: Host-associated > Plants > Phyllosphere > Phylloplane/Leaf | place: Guanajuato, Mexico...
CTAATTTACATTTAATATTTGCTTAGGTTTAATCAGATCCGTGGAAAGATGGTTTAGCTCTTTAATTCGTGTCACAGTGATGTTTCTTTTTTTCGAAATAGAATATAATGTATCACCTTGTTTGACTATATATTGTTTATTTTTCACTTTTATCTTATCCTCATTTTGGGGTTTAATATGTAAACTCGCCTCTAATACATCGTCATTACTAGCTGCGATACCTCCCGTTACGGTCTCCCCTGGGTCAGCTTTTCCTAATATCTTTTCTGGATCCATGGCAAATTTCTTATCATATCTCCATTCTTCCTGATGAGTTTCAAAATGAAGATGGGTCCCTGTAGCTTGTCCTGTTTTCCCCATTTTCCCTATTATTGCCCCTTGCTTAATCTTTTGACCTTCAAATACGTTTCGCTTGTTTAAGTGTGCGTAGACCGTCACAAAATGACTTGGATGTTTTATAAACACCACATTTCCATATGTATTAGAGTAATAGGATTTCACCACCTGTCCTTCAGCAACGGCTAGGACAGGTGTATTTAATTTTCCAGCAATATCAATTCCTTTATGTTTGCCCATCCTTGTCCCGTATGTATCAGAAATTATCCCATCCGCGGGCCATATCCATCCATCCCTTACCTCTTTGTCAACCTTCATACTTGCTTCGGAATGTTTTCCACCTAAAAATAACAAACTGACACATAGCGCCATAATTAGGGCAATAAAAACCCTTTTTATGTAATCTCGCATTTCCTTTTGTCAACCTCCTTAGTTCTTTCCTCCTCCACACCATATGTTGTTTCCTGCACATTTAGAACATATTCAGTAGCGGAGGAGTGATTAGGCATACTTGTTATAATTTGGAGACATTAGTTATTTTATTCATAATAAAAAAAATCAACCTTAATCGGTTGATTGAAAATAATTATTGCATCGTCCGTAAGTTGGGTGCCCTCGGGACTTTGTTCTCTTTTGATAAGTCAAATGGTCCAATGTTTTTTACTGGCGAATTCGTAATCATGACTTTTTCTAAACCAAACTCTTTAGCTGTCAATAACAGTGACTCATAAGCATTTATTGTTGTTTGGTCATCTTGAATGCTCGCATCCTCATTCATTGTAACAAGTAATGTTTTTTTATTAATAGATACTTCATTTATCGGCAATGCTGGTAAAAGCGAACTTTTTAACCCTAGTAACGGCTGATCCTTCTTCATAGACTCTAAGGCCGTCTTAATATCTTTATACTTTTCTATGGAGGGGACCAGGTATGGGATTTCATTACCTTCGGAATAGTAAAAAAAGAAGGCATGATTTTTTTGTTGCTGAATTTTTAATTCTTTCTGATGCCCATAATTTCCTAATTCAATTCCTGGTTTCCCATTTGTTGTGAACTTTATTCTTTTGAGATTGCTGTTTGAAGATATATCCTTTTGTAATACATTAATAAAATTTGTTTCTGTCGCTGATCCTTGTCCATACTGATGGTTTGCTGGTAAATCAACCAAAACAACTTTATTTTTCTTATCAAGTTTCAATGTAGCATTAAGAGGATAGAATTCACTTAATCCCCATTCCTGCTCCTTTAAATTCACCATATTTTCACTAAATAACCCAAGCCATGTTTTATTGTTTGTCTCTTTTACTACCGTTGAAACTGGTACAAGAATTTGTGCTTGCTGGTCAGGTACCCAATAAGTTATTACTTTTCCCTTACCCACTTCTTCATCATAGATAGCCGTTTTCAAAGTTTCAATTTTTTCCGTAGCAGCAAATGTTCTTGCTTTTGAACTTGCACTATCCTTTTGCATGGCAAGAGTTGAATTCTTATCTGCAGTCTGCATGTCTTGTTCGACTGAGGATTTTTCTTGTTTTTCATTATCTCCTGATAAATCGGTCCCGACCATTAATTTAGGAACTAAGATAAAGAATATAAATAATGCAGCCACCGTAGCGAGCCCAGGTACCAGCCATTGTTTTATTTTTGATTTTCGTAAAGTAAGATTTTGAAATATGTCACGAGGATTGCGATCATCTTGTAATTTAGGCATTTGCCTTAATAATTCTTCGAGCTGCTTATCGCTCCACTCTGACTTTCTCACTCGCTGATCCCTCCTTTTCATAAGACAATTCCATATATTTCTTCAAAACCTTTAAAGAACGGTGTTGTGTAGTTTTTACCTTACTTTCAGTCCATCCTAAAGCCTGGGCTGTTTCAGCAATTGATAAATCTTGGATATAACGTAGAATAATCACGGCTCGTTGATCAAATGTGCAATATTCCAAGCAGTTATATACCCATCTGATTTCTTCCTTTTGCATTGCAATTTCTTCTGGAATTGGATATACGTCTCTCAATTGGTCAGTTGACCAATCGAATTTTTCGAGTAATCTTTCTTTCCATCCTTTTTGTTTTCGGAAAAAGTCAATGGCTACATTTCTTGCGATCGAAAATAACCACGTTTTCTCACTGCTCTTCCCTTCAAAACGACGATAGGATTTAAACACCCTTATATAGACCTCTTGGACAAGATCCTCGGCTTGTTCTTTGTTTCTAACCATATAAAATAGAAATTGAAAAACGTCATGATGATATTTTTGATAAAGTTCATCGAAAACGGAGTCCATCAATTCCCCTCCCCGTTCATAATATTAGTCGAATTATATGTATAAAAGTTTCACCTTATAAATATAGACTGTTTTGTGACAAAAAGAAAGGTATTATTTGGAATTCAATTCCCAAAAAATATGATAAAAAAACTCATCCCGGTAATGGATGAGTTTTGAAATGAATCTAGCTCCAGCGACTAGGGACTCGAGGTCATAAGCCCCTAAACAAGTAGCTTTCGCTTTTAATTGTTTCTCATGAATCAAGAACAATCGGCAAAATACTTGTTCATTTTACTATTTTCGAGGTACTAAAAAGGAAAATGTCGTCCCTTGACCGAGTTTACTCTGAACAGAAATATGTCCATGATGTGCATCAATAATATTTTTAGCTATGGCCAGCCCAAGACCTGTTCCAGCTCTGCCTCTTGTTCGGGCTTTATCTGCTTTATAAAACCGCTCAAAGACAAACGGTAAGTCTTCTTCAGGAATACCAGAGCCAGAATCTCTTACTCGAATCATAATCCCCGTGTCTTCTGAAGTCACACTTAATTTAACTGAGCCGCCTTTAGGAGTATGTCTAATAGCATTATCTATTAAATTCGTAAGTACCTGTTCAATACGATCAGGATCAAAGGAAATTGAAGTGATTCCATTTTCAATTTCAGCATATAATTGAATTTCATTGTCTTTAGCTAATCCTTGAAACTTATGGATAATACGATTAATAAATGATGATATATTCATTTCCTCTTTTGTTAACTGGAGATGACCTGCTTCCATTCGGGCCAAATCCAGTAATTCATTTACAAGTCGGCCCATTCGCAAGGATTCATCATAGATGACCTTAGCCATTTCCTTTTTCTCTTCCTGGGATTCAGCAATATCGTCTACAATTGCTTCACTATAACCTTGTAACATGGAAATAGGCGTACGTAGCTCATGTGAAACATTGGCAATAAAGTCTTTTCTCATTTTATCTAACTGTCGTTCTTCCGTCATATCCCGTAAAACAGCAACCGCACCGCGAATAAACCGGTTACTATATAACGGACTAACTAAAATAACCCAGTGCCTGCCTTGAAATGAAATCTCGCCAATTTGTTCCGCTTCCGTATCAACAGCTTGCTGAAAAAGATCCATAACTTCTGGAGGTATAGCTTCGGAATCAGAACTAAATGCCCCCATTTCATAATACCAATACTGAAGAAAACGATCTGCTGGTGGATTGGTAATCAGAATCGTGCCATCCCGATTAAAAGTTATAACCCCATCTGCCATACTGCTTAAAATACTAGAAAGCTGCTCTTTTTCTTGGCTAAGTGCACTCATATTAAATTTCAATTGCCTTCCCATCTGATTAAACGCAGTTGCCAGTTCACCAATTTCATCGTGAGTAAGGATAGGAACTTTCGTATCGAATTTCCCCCTTGCCACCTCAAAAGCCGCTTCTTTCATCTTTCTTAACGGAGCGGTAATTCTTGTGGATAAAAAGAAAGCAAATATAGTCGTAAGGATAATAGCGACACCCGCAACAAGGAGAATAAATTTAGTTGTTTCATGGGTAGTCTCTTGCATGACTTCCAATGATTGATAAATGAAAACTGCACTATGCTCTTCTCCAGGAAGGTGCAAAGGTACACCAATAATCGTATACTTAGCACCTTTTTCTTCATTATTAAACGCAAGAGTGGAGATCTTTTCCACTGTAATGTCTTGATTAAATACTTTTGATAAATTTGGATCATTTTTAATATCTGTCAATGATAGCCTTTTTGTATTTTCCGTGTTTGGAGAGTAATAGATTTCATCGTCATTTTTTATGACCACAACATTATTCACTTTATCGATAATTTCCCAGGATATCTCTAAGCCAAGTGGAAAATTATCATCTGGATGTTTTTGTATAACGTTTGCAATTTTTTTAGCTGTATTGGTTAAATCATTCTTCATCTCATCAGCATTGTAGTTTTGGAAAAATTCGAGAAGCATGATTGTCAAGATGAATAGTACAAATGATACTAATAAAAGAATCGTTAACCAAAGCTTTCCTACAACACTTCTTAAAAAGGTCATTCATTAATAACCTCAAATTTATATCCTACACCCCAAACTGTAACAATCATTCTTGCAGCTTGTTCGGAAACCTTGTTTAATTTTTCACGGAGACGCTTTACATGCGTATCAACTGTTCGTAAATCGCCAAAAAATTCATAATGCCAAACTTCTTTAAGTAACTGTTCGCGATCAAAAACTTTATCCGGTGCTTTCGACAAGAAATAAAGTAACTCATATTCTTTTGGAGTTAAACTAACTTCTTTACCATCAGCCATTACTCTGTGTGCATCATTATCAATTGTTAAATGCGGAAATACAATTACGTCTTTAGTTGTTGTTTCCGTCTGCAGGTAACTAGTTTGTGATGATCTCCTTAACAAAGCTTTGACTCGTAAGACCACTTCCCGAGGGCTGAATGGTTTGACAATATAATCGTCTGTACCCACTTCAAAGCCTTGAACGCGATTAATTTCTTCACCTTTAGCGGTAAGCATGATTACCGGTGTTGCCTTTTTTTCTCTTAATTCACGACAAACTTCAATTCCATCCTTGCCAGGCATCATTAGGTCAAGGAGAATGGCATCGTAATCATTAGCAAACGCTTTTTCTAATGCTTCATTTCCATCTTCAGCTTCATCAATTGTATAATCTTCACGCTCTAAATACATTTTTAATAAACGACGAATTCTTTCCTCATCATCTACAACTAAAATTTTCACGTCTTTATCCATTATTAATCCCCCCATGGAGTTTATTTTACAAAATGGTATTGTTTTATGCTATATATTCCTGCTAATTCCCCTTTTAAATTGTGACAATATTTTGACAAACCCTAAAACATTTGAGTTTTAAAAAGGCCCTCACTTATTTAAAAGTGAGGGCTATAAAATTTATTTATTTAAGAACCCGCATAGGAATGAAGTCCTGCAATGACAAGGTTAACTGCAACAAGGTTAAACATAATGATTACAAAGCCAATTACAGCTAGCCATGCGGATTTTTCGCCATGCCATCCTTTTGACAGTCGTAGATGTAAAAATGCTGCGTAGAACAACCAAGTAATTAATGCCCAAACTTCTTTTGGATCCCAGCCCCAAAATCTTGACCAAGCCATTTGTGCCCATATCATGGCAAAAATGAGTGCTCCAAGAGTAAAAACCGGAAAACCAATTAATACAGACCGATAACTAATCTCATCAACAAAGTCTAGTTTAATGTTTTTAACAATCGGTTTAAGGGCTGCAGCAATACGCTTTCTTAAGATCAGCCTAATTAATCCGTAAATAACGAGTCCTGCCATCAATGACCAAATGACAGTATTTAATTTTTTGGCATTGATGAAGGCTGGTACCTCAAACAAAGGCTTGAATCGGTCTTTAGTTAGTAGTTCCCCTTCATGAGGTCCGGAAATGGCAGGCATTGTAAATTCAACAACTGCTGCATTATCGTGTTTATCAATCCAATTAAATTTTTCATTGTAACCTAACCCTGAAAAAATCGAAGATACAGCAACAAAACCGAGAACGGCAACTAAAGCAAACATCACCGTTTCAAGCCAAAAAGTTTGTTTGCTGGATTTTGTTTGATCAATTGCCTTTACGAGATAAATAAGACCTGCCGCGAAGCTAATCGCTAGAATAGCTTCCCCTATTGCCGCCGTAGTTACATGAATATGGAGCCAATAACTTTGTAATGCGGGTATTAATGGGGTAATATCCTTTGGAAACATACTAGCGTAAGCAATTACTAATATGGCAACTGGCATTGTAAATAATCCTAGTAAGGTCGTCCGATAAATAAAATAAATAACAATAAATGCACCTACAAGAGCCATTCCAAAGAATGTCGTGAACTCAAACATGTTACTAACTGGAGCGTGTCCTGCTGCAATCCATCTAGTAATAAAGTAACCTAACTGCGATATAAAACCAACAATCGTTAATAAGACAGCGATTTTTCCCCAGCTATTGGTACCTTGCTTTTCATTACCTTCCTTTTTTGATTTAATTGACCCTCCAAAAAATAAGGTTGCAATTAAATATAGAACAAACGAAATAAATAATAAATTACTACTTATTGTTGCCAACTAGACTCCCCCCTTATCCATTTCTTCTATTTGCGCTTGATCGATTGGCATTGCAAGATTCGTTTCTGCCAATACGCCCTCAATTTCTCGTTTTAATCCATACCAATTTTTGTTTGTATGTGCCGCAATCCAAACTTGACCGTTTTTGTTTTGAATCCAAATACGGCGATGGTTCCAATAAGCACCTTGAATAACACCAATCATAAAGATGATTCCACCTAGTATAATCGCCCATAATGTTGAATCCTTACGAACAATAAACCCTGAAACATTTTTCGTTTCAATTCCTTTAAAAGACATCTTATATTGATTATCACCAAATGGTTCAATCGTTTGCTTAATGGCTACAAAACTCGTTTCCCCTTTGGGCTTTTCAGGAGAGACCATCCGAAAAACAAAAGCTGGGTTATTTGGTACTCGTGATTTGGTTGTTGGCTCGCCATTATCCGCAAATTCAAAATCAGGAAAATAGTTTAGAATTTCAACTGAATAGCCCTTTCCAAGGTCATACTTCATTTTCGGGTCTGTTAAGTCAATTGTAAGTTCACCAGCTGATTTATTTGTCTGTTGATTTGTCAGAGCAAATGACATCTTACTTAACTCATTCCTGAAAGAAGACTGAAATACCGAATAGCCTTCATATTGCAGCGGTAAATTGACTCGAACCTTATAATCTTTGATCTTCTTAAGCGTCGGTTTCTCACCAGGGAGGTTTTGTCCAACACGCTTATATAAAACAACGTTGGATTGATAATTTTTTACAACCTCACCCGCTTTTTCAATGGCCTTTTCAAAGGTTTTATCTTTGTTTTTGTCGTAATGCTCCAGAATGAACTTGTTATTTTGAAGATAGAACTGTCCATCCGTCTCTGGAACAACAGCTGTTTCGCCTTCCCGAACCCAAAGGTCTTCATTTACATACATCCCAGGAATGAAACGCAGCATTCCACCAAATAAGAAAATAATTAAACCTACATGGTTTACGTATGGACCCCAGCGAGCAAAGCGGCCCTTTTCTGCTAAAATATCACCATTTTCTTCGCGAATATGGTATCGTCGTTTCTGCAGGTGTTTCTTAATAGTTGCAAAATCACTTTCACTTGCTATTTCGTTCACACCGAAAACACGCTGACGTTTTAAAAAGCCTTCGTGTCTAGTTACTCTTTGAGCCTTAAGGGCCTTATATAAAGGCACAACTCGATCAAGACTGCAAATTACAAGCGAGATACCAATCATCGCAATCAAGATTAAGTACCACCAGGAACCATATAAGTTATTAAATCCTAATTGGTAATATAATTTACCAAACCAGCCGTATTCTTGCTCGTAGTATACATCTGCAGGTAAGTTGATATACATTTCTTGCGGCAAAATGGTACCAAGTGAGGAGGCAATTAAGGTAATAATAATCAGCCAAACGCCAACCTTTACTGATGAAAAAAAGTTCCATATTTTATCAATAATCGTTTTATTGTATGTTTGTGAACGGCGTGCACTTCCTTCATAGCGCATATCAATAAGCTGTTCAGAGTTAGTTTGATTGATCAGCTCTTTACCACATGCTTCACATAAAACTGTTCCATGGGGATTTACATGTCCACATTCACATTTAACATCTTTCATTGAAAAAACTCCCTACAACCTTAAGGTTTAATTTTCTCCATAAACTCCCTTACTTTTTCTTCTGTAAGTTCACCCGTATAATATTCTACGACCTTGCCATTCTTATCAATCAAAAATGTAGCTGGAAGCGGATCAATTCCATAAGTATTCATGACTTCTTTATCTGTATCAATCATTATCGGAAAATCCAGTTTTAGACGTTCTGCAAATTGATTAACTGCGAGTTCAGATTCTTGAATATCTACTGTCAAGACTTGCACGCCTTTGTCCTTATACTGATGGTACTGATTATTAATATAAGGCATTTCCTTTTTACAAGGCGGACACCATGTTCCCCAGAAATTCAGGAATACCCCTTGTCCCTTGTAATCTGATAACTGATGTTTATTTCCTTGCATATCGACCAATGCAAAATCAGGAGCCTGCGCTCCGACCGCTACTTTTTGTTTGGTATCTTTTGTAAAATTAGCATAAAGCGTATAAACAACGGCAGAACCTAGTAAAAGTAAGATGATTGATCTTATAACTAATCGCCGTTTTTTCATATATAACCCTCCAATAAATCACCTGACACAGTTTGTCTAAATTATAGCATTTTCCAACTTAATCACAGTGTTAATGCAGAACATAAATTGTGACGGTTTTATGAATTTTTTTTGGTTGACCCCATTCCGAGTGCTCTAAGTTGCTTCACTTCATGTGGAGTCAGTTCTCTTGCATCACCTGCTCTTAAACCATTAAGTGTTAAGAATCCATATCGTTCACGCTTCAATTTCACCACTTCATGGCCAATTGCTTCAAACATCCTTCTAACCTGACGATTTCTACCTTCATGGATGGTTATTTCAACGATTGCGGTTTGCTTTTTATTATCTGCTGTTAGTAATTTCACTCTTGCAGGGGCTGTTTTTCCATCTTCTAAACGGATTCCTCGTTCTAGTTTCCTCAGATTTTCTTTTAATGGAATTCCTTTTATTTTTGCAACATAAACTTTATCAATTTCATTTTTTGGATGCATGAGTAAATTGGCAAATTCTCCATCATTTGTTAACACTAATAAACCTGATGTATCGTAATCAAGTCGACCAACTGGATAAATCCTTTCCTTTAAATGTGGGAAGAAATCGGTAACTACTTTTCTGCCCTTTTCATCATTAACACTGGATATAACACCTCTTGGTTTATATAAAAGGAAATAAACTGGTTCTTCCTTCTCAATCTGTATTTCATTGACCTCTACCCTATCAGACGGTGATACCTTCAGACCAAGTTCAGTAACAACCTTTCCATTAACCTTTACTCGCCCTTCTTTTATTAATTCTTCAGACTTTCTTCTAGAAGCAATGCCCGCTCGAGCAATTACTTTTTGTAATCTTTCCATTATTCCACCTCGAATTTATCTATATAAAAAAGATAAGATACCAGCATATTGCTATTGTTTCATTTTGAGCAATCGATCACATTGCATGCTCGTGAATCGAAAACAGGAACCTATCCTTATGAATTATGACACAATTCCTTCACTTTTCAAAGTAACGGATGTTAATAGCGAAAAAAATAAAAGAGCATGTTCAAAAGAACATGCTACAGTCAATTTTTTGTTATTTTGTTCCAAAAATAAAAGCAACTACTGCAATGGCGGCGATAATGCCGACAACGTCAGCGAGGAGACCTACTTTTAAAGCATCCCCCATTTTTTTAATGCCGACCGCTCCAAAATAGACAGTTAAAACATAAAAAGTCGTGTCTGTGCTCCCTTGCAAAACAGATGCCAATCGGCCAATAAACGAATCAGGGCCATAAACAGCAATTAAATCACTCGTCATCCCGAGTGCAGCGTTTCCAGAAATCGGTCGAATGATTAATAATGGTACAATTTCAGCAGGCACCCCTATTGTTTTCATGAATGGTCGAATCCAATTCATTAGAGCATCTAAGGCACCCGATGCCCGGAAGATGGATATAGCCACGAGCATACCGACTAGGAAAGGAATAATAGATACGGCGATTTTAATGCCTTCCTTTCCCCCTTCAACAAAACTTTCATAGGTTGGGACTCTTTTAATCGTACCATATAATAGAATAAACCCAATGAGTAGAGGAATAAAAGTTAACGATATTACTGAAATCAGCTCCATGTTTTCTTCATCCTTTTCTGTTTCTGCGATAATAGAAATAACGGTCAATTAAGATTGCACCTAATGCCGAGATTATGGTCGCGATGATTGTTGGAATAACAATCTCTGTAGGTGATGCAGAATGATAATTCATTCTTATCGCAATGACAGTTGTTGGAATAATCGTAATGCTTGCAGTATTAATGGCTAAAAAGGTGACCATGGATCTGCTAGCTGAATCCTTTTCTCCATTTAACTTTTTCAGTTCCTCCATCGCCTTAATACCAAGAGGAGTCGCCGCATTTCCTAAACCAAACATGTTAGAAATCATATTCGATAATATATACCCCATTGCAGGGTGGCTTACAGGTACGTCAGGAAATAGTCGTTTAACCAGTGGGCGAAATAGTCTCGAAAGACGTTCTAGCAGGCCAGACTCCTCAGCAATTCGCATCATTCCAAGCCAAAAAACAAGGACACTAATAAGCCCAATACAAAGTGTCACCGCTTCTTTCGCCCCATCAAATATGGCTTTGTTGACTTCCGCCATTGTTCCATTGATTAGAGCAAAAACAAAACCGACAATTGTCATAAACACCCAGATATAATTAACCATTGTCCTTCACACCAATGAAGATAAGAAAAATTTTCTTTACGAAATCAAACAATCCTTCTTTCTTTTCTGGTACGTTTTGATAGTAAATGGGGGTTTCCTGGACAACTCGCCCGTCTAAATAAACTGCTGCCTTACCCACGATTTCCTCATTTTTTTTATCTTCATCGAATTTCCGAGTGGGTTTGTTCAACTTATATTTAATAGAAAACAAGTCCATTTCCTCACTTGTTACCGGATAAACAATAGTTTTTTTAACATATAAATGATTTTTATAATATTTATTTTTAATACCATCAATTTTTCCCTCATGTAATACCTCAGCCATATCAAACCCTTTAAAACCACTTTCATACATGGTAATATGGTCATTCCAATCGTCTGGGTCATTCAAGGTGACTGCAATTAAATTCATATCTCCCTTGGTTGCAGTAGTAACCAGTGTTCGTTTAGCAAGTTTGGTGTAACCTGTTTTTCCACCAGTGGTATATTTATATTTTGTAAGCAAGCGGTTCTTATTTTTCCAAACACGGTCCCAATCCTCTGTAGGATTTTGTGCTCTATAAACCTTGGTTCCAGAGATTTTTTTAAATGTCTTATCCTGCATGGCATAACGCATTAACACAGCCATATCGTAAGCTGTGGAATAGTGGTCTTTATGATCATCCAGGCCATGAGGATTAGAAAAATGGGTATTTAACATCCCAATTTCTTTTGCCTTTTGATTCATTAAGTAGGCAAATCCTTCTACACTTCCCCCAACATATTCAGCGATGGCTACAGCCGTGTCATTACCAGACCTGAGCATCAATCCATAAACTAAATCCTTAAGCTTAATTTTTTCACCAGGTTTTAAATAAACAGAGGATCCTTCCGCATGAGTTGCTTGTTCACTTACTTTTACATATTCATTCATTTTCCCTGATTCAATTGCTAGTTTCGCAGTCATTATTTTGGTAATACTTGCGATTCTTCTTTTTGTGTGGGCATCTTTCTCATAAAGAATACGCCCTGATTTCTGCTCTATTAAAACAGCACTTGCTGCATTTACGGTAACAGAAGCTTCCACCTTTTGAGGAATGTTAGCAATGAATATTGAGACTATGAGAGAAAAAATAACTAGTTTCCAAATCATTCTCATTAGATTAACCTCGTCCCCTTGTAAAGTTATCGACTATAGAGCGCCAAAGCACATTTGCTTTTCGTTTTTCTTGTACAAGTTTATGCAGGACAAGACTCGTTATGACAGTTTACAGAAGAAAAACGAAAGCAGACGACAATTTGCCGTCTGCTTCCGCTAGGATAAGTAATCATTCTTATATTCCGAAAACTGTCTAGCTACAGCGACCAGCGACTAGTGTACTTCGCTAAACGGTCGCTTCCGCTTTTCTTTTAAAACGCAGGCCATTTAATGTCCGATGCTTTTTCAAAGCGCATTTCTACATCATGCCAATTGACTATATTCCACCAATTGTCTACATATTCAGGCTTTTTGTTCTTGTACTGAAGATAATAAGCATGCTCCCAAACATCTAATACTAACAGTGGAATGGTATCCCATTGAGTCAATAGCATATGTCGTTCAGATTGTAGGACCTCCAAATGCCTTGCCCGGGGTGACCAAACCAATAGGGCCCAACCTACGCCCTCTACTTGTTTTGCCGCTTCAGAAAATTGCTTCTTAAAAGCCGATATACTTCCAAAGTATTTTTCTATTTCCCTTTTTAACAGACCTTGCGGATTTCCTCCTCCATTAGGGCTCATGTTTTTCCAAAAAATCGTATGAAGGTAATGCCCTGAGCCGTGAAAGGCAAGTTCTCTGGACCAATGCTTAATTAAGGAAAAATCATTCGTTTCTCTTGCTTTTTTTAGATTAAGTTCTGCTTTATTTAATCCATCTACATAGGACTGGTGATGCTTATCGTGATGAAGCCTCATGATTTCCTCTGAAATATACGGTTCCAAAGCATTATAGGGATAAGGTAGATCAGGAAGTGTATGCCCCCCTGGAGGAAGCTCTTTTACTGCCACCGATATGACACCGCTTGCTTGTTTTCTATTAAAATAATTTTCCATTTGCAAATGGATATATTCAGCCTTTGCTTGTAGTGTTAGTAGTTCCTCATTGGATAACTGCCTTTTTGTACTTTCAATTAACTCAGTAAAATTATCCAGTTGTTCCCACAATTCAGAGTTACCCCCCTCCTTTTCCGATTGAAGAAACTGCTTCATTTGCTCATTCCATTCAAACAATTCGTTTACATATTGACTAAACTTATTATCCATACAAACCCTCATCCCCTACTTGTATTGATAAGTAATCTATCTAAATGGTATGAGTGAGATGGTTTAATAAGAACAAAATAAAGGCCGCCCCTAATAGGACAGCCTTCAACAGAAATTCTTATTTGGACTGGATCATTTTTGTTCTGTAATCTGTTTCATAATACTCAAGTTCTTCCCTAATTCTTTGAAAGTCACCTTCTAAACTTTTAACCAACTGAACGATAGGGTCTGATACAGTGCGGTAAAACTTAATCGAATTCCTTCCAGTGTAAGCAGACCTGCTGTCTTCATACCAAGCATCATTCTTCGGGGAGAAAAACTCTTCAATACATTGGTGATATATTTTATAAAGTGTTTTTTCCGCGGCTGCTTTTTGAAAAGGGCTGCCCTGCAAAATAACGGAGCATGCATCAAACCCTTCTTCACTATAAACAATTATTTTCCGTAAATTTGCAAAGATCAATTTATTATAGGTACGATCTTCTTCATTTTCTAAGTTTAGTTGTGAAATAGTTGCTTCATTTAAAAAATCCTCTAATGTTGAAATTGACTTTCCTAGAAAACTCTTTACATCATTTAATTGTGTTTTTACCAATGTATTACCCATTGTTTACCCCCTAGTTTTTTACTTCGTTAAGAATACTTACTGTGGCTGCATAATGAATTCAAGCGGAGAACGAAGCTCATATTCTTTCTTTTGATTTAAAGAAAGAAAGATTTCAGGTAATTTATTATAATTGATATCTTGAAAATAAGAAGCAAATTCTTGCTTAGAATTAATATAAATTCTTTTCCGACTCCTCAGACCTGGATTTTTCAAGAGACAGACAAGCGCTACAATATCTTTAAAGGCAACTTCCTGATCTTGCTGAACAAAAATTGGGTCTTGCTGGTATGGTGAGAATTCCTGGCGAATTTCATCAAAGTACCTTACATATAGAACATGAAGGGTTTTTTCCTCTCCATCTTCATAAAAAGTAATGATACTTCGGTTGAAAAAATCCTCAGAAGTATTTGATTTTTCTTTTTCTAATTCAAACCCTTTACACTCTTTAATTAACAAATTAATTCCACTCCTTGGCCAATGAAAATATGGCAAATAAATCTGTCCAACTCATTGAGAAAGAATTTAATAAACTTAGCTATATTTTATCATAAATTCAAATAAGTATTTGAAAATTAAGAATTAATCGTCTCATTAAATTTCTCAAAAAATAGATCGGCTTCTTCCTGAATAAATTCATCTTCTGCCTTTTCAGGAAGCTGAGGAAGTTCTTCAATACTTTTAAGCCCAAAGTAATCAAGAAACTCTTTTGTCGTCCCATATAAAATAGCTCTTCCTGTCCCTTCCGCACGACCAACCTCTTTGATTAACACTTTTGCCATCAGGGTATGCAAAGGTCTTTCTGTTTTGACACCACGAATTTCCTCGATTTCAGCCCGAGTTATTGGCTGTTTATAGGCAATAATCGCTAATGTTTCTAATGCTGCTTGTGACAATGTAGAGGTATGAGGGGAATCCACTAGCTTTTTTAAATACACAGCATTTTCTTTCTTTGTAGCAAGCTGGTATGTTCCGGCAAGTTGGACAATCATAATTCCCCTATTGGTATCACCATCATATTCTTTTTTTAGATCCGCAATGATTTCATTTGCTTTTAGTTCACTAACTTCAAGGACCTCTGCTAGTTGTTTCAGTGAAAGTCCTTCATCTCCGGCAGCAAACAAAAGGCTTTCTAGAATACTGTTCCAATTAATGATGTCCAATCATTTCTGCCCCTTTCTTTTTCTTTACAGCTTCAACATAAATATCTCCAAAGTTCTCTTGTTGCTGTGCATCTATCTCTTTTCTTTTAATTAGTTCCAGAACTGCCAAAAAAGTTACCACGATGTGGTCCTTCGTAGGAAAAGGAAATAAATCATTAAAGTTTTTCCGTCCTTTTAGCTGTTTTAATTCAACCATAATTTCTGTCATTCTTTTATCAATCGATATTTCTTGTCGGGCAATCTTCGTTGCCATCGGGCGTTGAAGCTTCTTCCGCCGCATTAATTTTTGAAACGCTGCCAGCATATCATATAAAGAAACATTTAGCTCTGTTTTTTCAGGCTGGCTTTCCTTCGTAAACTCGGAAAGATCACTTGGTGGCTTTGTATACATGAGCCCACGTTCCACTTCCATAGATTTTAAGTCATGGGCCGCTTCTTTATACTTTCGATATTCTATAAGGCGCTCAACAAGTTCATCTCTCGGATCTTCTTCATATATCATGTCGGGATCCTCTGAACCTGGAACCTCCTCATGTTTGGGTAAAAGCATTTTACTCTTGATTACGAGTAATGTCGCAGCCATCACCAAAAACTCGCTTGCGACATCTAACTTTAGCTCATTCATGGTCTTTATATACATTAAGTATTGCTCAGTTATTTGGGCAACTGGAATATCATATATATCAATCTCCAGCCCATTAATTAAATGGAGCAACAAATCTAACGGTCCTTCAAATGCATCAATTTTCACTTGATATGGCATTGTACTTCACCAAAATTCTTTAAAAATAAGTTGTTGATTATTCCCTTCGACTATTAATAGTATAGAGGATTAAATAAGGTTATCCAATAGAAAAATCAACTTGGCGTGGGAATATTATCAAATCATGATGTTTGCCCATAACAATGGACAAATCTCCTACATATGATGACAAAGAAAAGAACAAAACATCTTTTAGGAGGTAATGAATATGTCTGATGGATTTGGATCCGGATTTGCGTTAATTGTAGTTCTATTTATCTTATTAATTATCGTTGGTGCTTCCTGGATTTATTAATTGATCTTGGAAGGCTAAAGGAACTACCTCAAAACCGGTTTCCTAAGGCAGCCATTTTTAGTTAGAACTACTGGACCCGTCATCCTAGACGGGTTTTTTTATTTACAGGTTACTTCGGTTATTAAGGAATCATTCAACTGTGATAAACTATACATACCTATTTAGTAAGGGGGGAATTGCTTGTACCCGAGCGAGTATATCCAATTTTTAGCCCATTTCCATGGCGACCGTGATTATTTCGAATGCCACGAACTTCTTGAAGACTATTGGAAAAAGACGGATTCAAGAAATAAAGATTCCATTTGGGTTGGTTTAATTTTATTGTCCGTGTCTGCTTATCATCATCGTCGCAATAATTTTAGCGGTGCTGAGCGAACGTTATTAAAGGCAATTAAGATTTTTGAATTCCACCCAGATTCTTTGGCAAAACTTGGTATAAATAATATAAAGTTTTTCCAATTATTAAATGAGCAGGTATCCAACCTTCAAAAAGGGGAATCCTATCGAAGCTTTTCCCTGCCAATTTGTGACAAAACCTTAGCTGAATTGGCAAAAAAGGCATGTGAACAAAAAGGGTTTATGTGGGGAAAAGAAAGTGATTTAACAGATAGACTTCTTATCGACCGTCATAAATTACGTGACAGAACCAGCATAATTGAAGAAAGAAAGCAGTCATTAAAGACGCGAAAAGGCAGCGAATAATTATTATTCACTGCCTTTTTGAATGTAAATCTAGCAAAAATCACATTTTTCGATAAAAGCGGCTGTATTTTCATTAGCAGTAATTTCTTTTTCAGCATACATTTCTTTTAGAGCTTTAACCATTTTTTTACCGATTCCCTGATGCCGATGGGAAGGATTAACGGAGATATGCAAGATTTCTAAAGAATTGGTATCATTGTGTTTCAAGACACCCAACAGCCCAATGATATCTTCTTCTTTCCAAAGAAATAACTGCCATTGTTCTTCGGTTTCATATTCCTTCATCGTATGCTGCAGCTTTTTTAAATCTTTTTCGCTGGGCATAAAAGACAATAATCCCATGGCTATTTTTTCAAAAGCTTTCTTATAACGAATTAACATTTAGATCCCTCATTATATTAAATAAACCGACTAACTAGATGGTTTAACAATAGTATATTTTTACCAAGTAACTCAATATTAAAACATTATTCATTATATGTAGTGAAAGTTATTATGTTTCATTAATCCCCATGATACATAATTAATGGACATTCATCAATCAAAATTATTATTAGTGTTTCGGTCCGATAAAAATCCAGTAGATAACTCCCCATAAAACGGAGACAGCGATAAGAATACTAAATATAACCCAGTTGCTTCTCTTCATTAAACAGTTTCCTCCAAAAGTAATTTGAAGATGTCTTACTGACCTACATTCTACACTAAATTACAAGAATAAGCTATTCTACCCACATATTTTGCATTTTTCCGAACAAGATTTATTTTCTATGAAACTTTAAGCTTAATATTTACGTTATAATTATTGAATTCGGTTATATTAATAACAGAATCACAAGTCACAACTTTTCTTGATTACCTGTAGAATTCCGAGGAGGAAACTATGAAAAAAGTTCTTATTTACTTCATGTTAGCATTTTTAATTTTCATCCCAGTTCGCACCTTTGCTGATGTAGCTGAAGGTGACATGATTGTTACACTAGGAGAAAATTTAACTGAAGATCAGAGGACGTCACTATTGAGAGAAATGGGTGCCCCTGATGATGTTCAAATCGTTACAGTCTCAAACGCGGAGGAACACCAATATTTAGGAAAATATGTATCAAAATCGCTAATCGGCACAAAAGCCATTTCATCTTCTGCGATAACCATCCAACCTAAAGGTGCTGGTATCACTGTTGAAACGAAGAATATTAATTGGGTTACGGACGAGATGTACGTCAATGCCTTGATTACGGCAGGGGTTAAAGATGCAAAAATTTATATTACAGCCCCGATTACTGTCTCTGGAACTGCTGCCTTAACAGGAATAATTAAAGCCTACGAGATATCTGCTGATAAAACCATTCCAGAAGAAGTGAAGCAGGCTGCAAACCAAGAAATGGTCGAAACAGCGAAACTAGGTGAATCCATAGGTGATCAGAATGCGGCCGCTTTAATTGCTAAAGTGAAAGAAGAAATTGCTAAAAACAAACCACAAAATGATCAAGAATTACGAAATATTATCGAACAAGCGGCAAATGATTTAAATGTAAAGCTTACTGATGAGGAAATGCAACGGTTAATGGACTTTTTTAACAAACTAAAGGATTTAAACATTGACTGGAACCAAGTTAGCGATCAACTTGATAAGGCGAAAAATCGTATTTCTAAATTTCTGGAATCGGAGGAAGGACAAGGCTTTTTAGAAAAATTAAAACAATTTTTCACCTGGCTTATTGATACGATTAAATCAATATTTTCATAAAAGAAGCTGCCGCAAAAATTCTGCGGCAGCTCTTTTATTTTAATGGTAAATCATGTTGAATTAAATCCTCATACGTCTCTCTTTTTACTACAAGAGTTGCACTTCCATTTTCTACAAAAACGACAGCTGGCCGTGGGATGCGGTTATAGTTATTTGACATGGAATAGCCATAAGCACCTGTGCAAAAAACGGCAAGAATATCTTCTTCCCCTGCCTCTGGTAACGGTAAATCCCAAATCAACATATCACCTGATTCACAGCATTTCCCAGCAATGGATACCGTTTCTTTAGGATTCGTTAATGGCTTATTCGCAAGAACAGCTTCATATTTCGCCTGATAAAGGGCAGGTCGAATATTATCACTCATACCACCATCTACTGCCAGATACTTTCTAACACCAGGAACTTCTTTGGATGAACCCACTTTATAAAGGGTAATTCCAGCATCGCCGACAAGCGAACGGCCTGGCTCGATCCAAATCTCTGGCATTTTTAAAGAGTAGCTATCCGTTAATTTTTTTACTTCACGAATAATTTCACTCACATATTGAGAAGGTAGAATTGGTTCGTCCTCTTTTGTATAACGGATTCCAAATCCTCCGCCCAAATTTAATACTTTTGCTTCAAAGGAAAGCTCCTTTTTCCAAGCTTCCATCTTTTCAACTATCTTTTTGGCTGCTAATAAAAATCCAGTGGTTTCAAAAATTTGCGATCCAATATGACAATGGAGTCCAAGCACTTCAAAATTTTCGTTTTGCAAAGCCTGTTTTAATGCCTGTTCCGCCTGTCCATTTTGTAGATCAAACCCAAATTTTGAATCCTCTTGTCCAGTTAAAATGTAATCATGTGTATGTGCTTCGATACCTGGAGTAACTCGCAGCAGGATGTTAACATGGGCACTTTTCTCCTTTGAAATGGTTTTCAAAAGGTCCAATTCAAAAAAATTATCCACAACAATGCAGCCAATTTCATGCTCCAATGCCATTTCTAATTCTTCTCTGCTTTTATTGTTTCCATGAAAATGAATTCTGTCGACAGGGAACCCTGCAGCAATAGCAGTATATAATTCACCGCCCGAAACTACATCGAGTGACAACCCCTCTTCCTCAGCGAGTTGAATCATTGCAATGGTTGAAAAGGCTTTACTAGCATAGGCAACCTGCGCCTTGATTTCTTGTTCATCAAATGCCTGTTTAAAAGACCGTGCCCTATCGCGCATTAACGCTACATCATATACATAAAGGGGAGTTCCAAATTCCTTCGTCAACTCAACAGAATCGACTCCACCAATTTCTAAATGACCGTTCTTGTTTACACCTGTTGTCCCGTAAAAATACATACCCTTCCCTCTCCCCCAAACACTTACTATAGTTTATGCGGACAATCATAAAAGATAATAATAAATAGACAGAATCTCCAAAAGATACTGCCTATTTTTCATTCTTTATCCCTTTATTTAATTAAAAACACTTTAGCATACCTGCTTAAAAAGTGCAATTATTTCTCGTTTGCTTTAGGCGGCTGCCGGTAGCGGTTCCTAGGATGAACAATACTTGGTCTAAGAATGGACCCTGGTATTGCTCTGCGCACAATGATTTGTAAAAATCCTTTTGGTTCAAAAGGAAGGAATGGCCAAAGGTATGGTGTATTAAGGGCCCGCATTTTAACAAGGAAAAGAAAGAATACTGTCGCCCCAATGACAAATCCAGGAAGATGAAA
>Ga0268255_10000799_pt1 | contig 20164 bp, 26 predicted proteins | sample AgamicOrMarz_FD_200256 | JGI IMG/M metagenome (GOLD analysis project Ga0268255, IMG submission 200256) | Agave microbial communities from Guanajuato, Mexico - Or.Ma.rz (v2) (version 3) | ecosystem: Host-associated > Plants > Phyllosphere > Phylloplane/Leaf | place: Guanajuato, Mexico...
AGTTCTGAACCCATCCGATTAATAGCATATTCATCTGCAACTAGTTCAATCATAATCCGATAATTCTGATAGGACCATCTGGTAAGAGGGATATACCATAAAGATTCTGAAATAATTTGTAAAATAAAAACCTTAATTCCATCATAATATTTTTGGTGAGAAGTCTCATGGTAGATGACAGCTTCTAATTCCTTTGCATCTAGCATGTCAATTAATGTAGTGGAAAGTACAATGACTGGTTTTGAAAACCCAAATGTGAATGCCAACGGATCTTTATTATTGATAACAACTAGATCATCATTTTTTCTGTTAAAGATTTTCTTCAATTGGTTGGATTTCTCTTTATTAAAAAGTAGTTGAATTTTATTTTGAAATGAACTTACTAGTAGGATTTGCTGAACAATCTTTTTACATATGATGAAAACTGTATAAAATATATAAGCATTCACGATAAATAAGATGGCATAATTGGCAAAAGTGCCTCTTTCAAATAAGCTAATGCAAAAATTAAAGATATTAAATAGTTCAAATGGGCCAACCAAAATATTCAATAGGTACAAAGCCATTTGTACAAACAAAATAATCGCAAAGAAAAGGGATAATCCTAAAACAGCAGTAGATTTATGCTTCCAATCCATTTTACTTTCTGCCCTTTTTTAATTGCTCAATTTTTTGTTCCAGCTTCTCAAGTAAACGATCATCCACTTCTTTCAAAGAATCCAGCATATGATTAACAACTAATCCTCCAAACTCATCCAAAAGGTTATCTGTTAGTTTTTTTGATTGGTCGCAAATAAAATCGTCTTTGGTCTTTACAGGTTTAAAGAGAGATGTTCTTCCTTCCAATCTTTTTGTAAGAATGTTTTTATCAACAAGACGGTTCATCACCGTCATAACCGTATTAAAGTTTATCGTTTTTTCTTTTTCTAATTCTTGTTGAACTTCCTTTATACTTTTTTCATTGCCGTTCCAAAGAATGTCCATTATTTTGGACTCTAGAGGCCCAAAAAAACGATTAAGTCCTTCTTGGTCAACACGAAAATTGTTTATTGTCATTTCACATCCTCCTATCCATTACATATTGTAGTGTAATTTATTTTTGTTTTCAATGTGTTAAAAGAAATTCCCTACAACTTACTTATACTAGGCATATTAAACTAGCCCCCAGGAATTATTTGGTGCTTTTATCTCATTGATAATCACAATGAGATAATCGATAATGATAATCAATATCAATGATAAATATTATCATTTACTTAGGAGGTTTTATTTTGTTTATTCAATTTTTAAAGGAAAACCGTTATGTAACACCGCTGCTAACTGTACTTCGACTCTTTCTTGGGTGGCAGTGGCTAACTGCTGGTTGGGGAAAAATCTCTGGTGGAAAATTTGACGCAAGCGGCTTTATTAATGGTGCAATAAAAAATATGTCTGGTGACCACCCTGCTGTTCAACCGTGGTGGGGAAATTTTTTAAAAGAGGTTGCCTTACCATACGTCGATCTTTTTAATGTATTGGTTCCTTGGGGAGAATTTTTAGTGGGTCTCGGATTAATCTTGGGCATTTTCACTTCATTTTCTATCTTAATGGGTCTTATTATGAACTTTTCTTATATGTTATCAGGAACAACAAGTACAAATCCCCAAATGGTTATACTAGGAATGTTTATTCTCGTGGCAGGATTAAATGCTGGAAGAATTGGATTGGATCGTTGGTTCATGCCTCTGCTAGGAAAATGGATAGATAAAAAAGCTGGGAGTAAACAATTTCCCCAAAGTACATAATGAAAAGAGCCCTTCTCATAATTTGAGAGGGGTTTTTCTACTTTTAAAAGGCAAATAATCAACATTAGCTTTTAAACTTCCACTATGGTCGATTACAAATAATTTTTCATACACAGACTATTTGAAGAATATACTCATAGCGAAGAATACCTGAAAGGGGTGGTTGGTTTTGAATGGACAGTTTGTAGCACGATCCTTGGATGAAATCCGATTTTGGTCAAGAATCATGAAGGAGCATGCCCTTTTTTTAAGTCTTGGATTTACTGCAGATGATCAACAATTAATCCAAGAAGCCAGGCAATTTATCCCTATTTTTGAAAGAATTGAGGAACAATTAAGTCTTTACTCTCTAAACACAGACCCGGGGCAAATTATGAATTTTAATAATGAAGTTTATCAGGCGGTAGTTAATATTTGGGCCTATAAAAGGAAGGTTCTTGGATTAACTTTAAGATGTGAGGTTAGGTCAAACAACTATGCATTATTAATCGACCATACCAGCCGAGAAGCAGCATATTTTGCTAAACGGCTGAAAGAATTAAATGAAGGCAAATTGAAACCGTTGCCTGAAGCGATTATTAAAGAAAATGTATTCTTCTTAAAAATTATGGCTGATCATTCAAAATTTATTGGTCATCTTTTAGATCCATCTGAAAGAAAGTTGGTTGAACAAGCCAGAGAATTCAGCCACGACTTTGACCAACTTCTTTTTCAAGCTATGGATTTAGAACATATGCGTCCTCAATCAGAGACCGTACCCATATTAGATCAATTACTTGACCAAAACCGTGTTTCCGTAGTCTCTTTAAGAGACTTTAAGAAGACAGCAAGAGACTTAATTGAAGCTTGTCGAATAAAGAGCATTATTCATCCCCTTCTCGCTGATCATGTTTTCCGTGAAGCCGAAAGATTTCTTCATATTATTGATATGTTTGAAGCAAGCCTTGTTGCAAATGGCTAGCTATTATATGCAATTATGCCCTTGATTAAATTTTGTTCTAATTATCTATCCATTTTCATAAAATTTTACAATAAGGGTATCCCTCCTTTAATCAACATCAATTCGGAATCCGTAGTAATATCCCTCATACTATGGATTCTTTTTATTGGTCTTTTTCTTCAACGCATCAACCATTTATTAATTTCCTCATTCTCACACCAAAGGAATGTATTTTCTCTCAACACTTTCCCTAGTGAAACTTTTTTTCATCTCTTTTACTTAGTTTGAAAGAGGACAAAAGGTTTCTCTAGACCCACTAGATATCTTTATTCCATACTATAAAGGAGGAAAAAGTGGGGGGAAAGTATGAAAGAACAAGGTTATTTAGATTTAAAAAGAGGAGAACGAGGAGCGATTATAAGCATTATTGCATACATATGCTTATCTTCATTAAAATTAGCAGTAGGTTTTATAGCTAAATCCGAGGCCTTAAAAGCAGACGGCTTAAATAATGTTACAGATATTATTGCATCACTTGCAGTACTGATTGGACTTAAATTATCACAACGTCCGGCTGATGATGACCATCCCTATGGGCACTGGAAATCTGAAACAGTTGCCTCAATGGCCGCTTCATTTATTATGATGTTTGTTGGAATACAAGTAACATATGAAGCAATTTCGAGTATTTTCTATGAAAAAAATGAATCACCAGATATAGTTTCTGCATGGACAGGCCTCTTTTGTGCTTTGGTCATGTATTTTGTTTATCGTTATAATAAAAAATTAGCTCGGGAGATTAATAGCCAATCTGTTATGGCAACAGCAAAGGATAATCTTTCAGATGCATGGGTTAGTGTCGGTACATTTATTGGTATCGTCGGTGCCCAATTCAATCTTCCTTGGCTGGATCCTATTACTGCTATAATCGTTGGATTGCTCATCTGTAAAACTGGTTGGGAGATTTTTAGAGATGCCTCCCATCACTTGACCGATGGATTTGACGAAAAACAAATAGAAACCTATAAAGAAACAATCATTGATTGTAATGGTGTTAAAGGCGTTAAAGACATCAAAGCTCGGAATTACGGGAATAACGTGGTTGTGGACATCGTGATTCTGGTCAATTCCGATTTAGATATTCGCGGAGCCCATGATATTGCAACACAGGTTGAAAATGAATTAATAAAAGAACATAATGTCTATGATGTTCACGTCCATGTTGAACCTAATTAATTTTTTGTTCATAAAAACCTATTTTACCTTAATATACTTCCAATCAGGAATCCTAAATAAGCTAAGGCAATGCCACCAACATAGGTTATAGCTAGATAGAGGGAAAATTTCTTTTTGTACTTATTTAAGTGTAGTTGTATCATTTCTAGTTTTAAGGTAGAAAAAGTTGTGAAAGCACCCATAAATCCAGTGCCCAATAACAAAACATACATTGGATCTATCTTCGCACCTAAAATCATACCTAAGAGAAATGCTCCTAACAGATTTACTGTCAATGTACCTATTGGAAGAAAATGATGAAATTTATTATTCAAATGCTTACTTATAGTAAAACGGGCGATTGCTCCCAAAAAACCACCAATACCAACCATTAAAATATGTAATCCGCTCATGATTTCTGCACCTCATTGCTCACTTTAAATCCTAGTCGACTCAACAACAAACCTCCGACAATACTGACAATGACATAGGTTATACCTAATAAAAAGTCGCCCTTCCTAAACAATGTAACAGTTTCGACACTTAAGGTGGAAAAGGTTGTAAAAGAGCCAACAAAGCCCGTTCCAATTGCAGTTGCTAATAATGGCGATAAAGAAATCCTCTTAAATAAATTTGAAGTTAACCAGGCTAACAAAAAACTACCACTCAAATTGATAAGTAAAGTTGCCAAAGGAAAAGGGCTATTTGTAAAAAAAGAAACTCCGATAACATATCTCAATATAGCTCCTAGCGTCCCTGCAATACCAACTAAAAGATAAATCATTCCGAAAATCCTCCCTAATTTAGTAAAAATAAAAAGACTCCTGCCAGTAAAAGATACCAGCAGGAGTCATTAGCCAAAAGGCGGTTAAAGGCGAACTCCATCACCTATTATTAACTTATTCGTTACTATTATATATTCATTTTCATTAAAAATGAAGTAATTCCTTTTCCAATGATATACAAAGTGCAAAAAATTACTGCATATCAGCAACAAGATGATGTTTTTATTTCTACCTTATTCGGCTGAGTTGAACAACATTCCGATTCTTTTGTCATCGTCTCTACATCACCTTTTGTGTAGAAGAACTCCCACTCATTCCCGTCTGGATCAGTAACCCAAAATTTATCTTGAGTTGCGTAACAGCAGGTAACATCCATCTCTTCTCTTGCAAAAAAGCCTAATTTTTCTAAACGATCTTTATGCTGTAGGACCTCTTCTTGATATTCCACTTGAAAGCCAAAATGTCCAACCTGGTTTCCTGAAACGGAGTCCTTTAAGTTTAAAGTAAAATTAAGTCCAGGATCATCAAGTAAAAATTTAGCATAGTCTGGCCTTATTTTTACTGGCTCCGCATTAAATACTTTCGTGTAAAATTCTATCGACTTATTTAAATCTGTGACATTTACTCCAACATGCATTTTCATCTAAAATCCTCCAATCGATTTTATCATTAATTAGCAGCAAGAAGATTGCTTTTCGTTGGATGCTTCACAACAAGATTCCTCATCCGTTTTTTCTACCTCTTTAATTTCAATTCCACAGCAGCCTGAAGATTTAGAAACATCTTTACCTGTTAACTTTTTGAGAAAATTCATTTTTCCCAGCTCCTTTAAAGGTTTATTAAATCAAATAAAATTGATTTAAAGAATATAAATCAACTTTTTTTGATTTTGTTACTTAAGTATATTAGCAATTTTTTCTAATTGCAACCACTAAATCAAAAAAAATTGTTTTAATAAAATCTTCGTGGTTTTAATGGTAAGTCGATAAGGCTTTAGCCTAAATCAAAATATTTTGATTAAAACAATTGACATATGAAAATATTGGATATATGATAATTGTATCAAGATTATTTGATTTATAAAGTAGGTGAAAAACATGAAAGAAGAAATTCAATTACAAGACATATCATTAGAAAAAGTATTTGAAGAATATGAGTTGAAATTTAAAGCGATTGCTGATAAAAAGAGACTGCAAATCATGAATATTCTAACTCAAAAAGGTGCCATGTGTGTTTGTGATCTAGCTCCCCTTATGGATATGGCCCAATCAAAATTGTCTTATCATTTAAAGATTTTATTAGATGCTAACATTATTACTAAAGAAACTCGAGGAACATGGAGTTATTATGAACTGAATCAGGAAGAGCTCAATCATTTGTTATCCCATGAACTTTGTTGCATATTCAAGCCGACCTGCTGCTAATTTTTTTAAAGCATATATCAATTTTTTTTGATTAATATATCAATATAATTTGATTAATAGGAGGAATTATTATGTTTAATGAGTATTCAGTATATCAGATGATGAAATTGCGTCAGGAGGAAACGGAGAGGAATGCAAGAGAGGCTTGGAAGTTTACTGACCTAAAAAGCCAATCATTTTTACAAAAAATAATTAGGAAATTTACTAATACCAAGAATGCAAATACGGAATTAAATAACCAAAATAATTGCGTTTGCACTTGCGGATGCTAGGAGGATTTTAAAATGTGGTCAGATACTTTCAAAAGTTTTTTATCAATTGCCCTAGAGCTAACACTCCTGTTTATCGTCATCTCCTTTTTGATTAGTCTTCTACAAGGTTATATTCCTTACGAAAAAATCGAAAAAAAGTTAGCAGGAATAAATGATTCTTGTAATGTCATATTGTGATTTTTATTATATGCCCACTAACCATTGTCTGAAGTGGATTTTTAAGACTTCATTTATTCGGTTTTGGATCCACACGATCAATATCCTGCTGCAACATAAAAAAGGTCAGCACACCTGATAGGAGTGCCCCTCCCACGATTATCAGTATACGCACTTGAAGCTCTACGGCTGAATGATATTTTCCTAATATCCATGTCGCCAAAACCGCTACAATTACCATAGTGGGTATGACGATTTTGAATCCTTTCATGATGCCACTTCCTTTGCGTTCAATTTCTCATAATATTTTAACATCTTTAATTTTTTGTTTATTTGAATCAATTACATTGCTCAATAAAATGTTTTTTTTACGGGTTCAGAATTTTATACTATATATGCTGTAAAATTTACATGGACAAAGAAAACATCAAACCCATATATAAAACAATGATAAAAGTCACTCCAAATGCTACTGCTAATATAGGTCTTTTCTGTTTAAAACTGAACAAAATCATTAACAAAAATAGTATTGAAACTATGACTAAAAATAGCGATTGGAATGAAGGGGCTAAATGAATTTGTAATGTTGAAAGGATATTTTCCCCCCGTAACCATTCCACCCACTTAGATGCACCCTCCGACTTCACGGTCAATTCAACTTCATGTGGTGGGGATAATGTTCCCATCACAGCAGTGAAATAAAAAACAATAAATAAAATAATGCTTTCTCCTCTTATCCATGGTTTAGGATTGAATGAAGAAATCTTTAATGATTTTCTTGAAAGTACACCATTTATAAAGGCAAAAACTAAAACAGGGATTATACTAATATGCTTTAAAAGCAGCATTTGTCCATAAGGCAAAACCCAAGCCGTTACATAGTCCGTTGGTACAACCAAAAATAACATCAGATAGATACCACTTAAAAGAATGATGATTAAACATAAAACTGCAAATGGAGTAAACCACCTTAAAAATTTAGACCAATTTGTCTCCTCTTTTGAGAACCAGGCAACATGAATCAGTATGCCTGTCCATAAAGTAACTATTAAAAAATGAATGCTATGAGACCATAAACCTGCCCAAAATGAGAGCGAAGCCACATGACTAGAATAACCAACAGCCAATATCATTAAGAACAGTAAAATGGCTTGTATATATTTTGAGCCATTTAGCAAAATTGTTAGATATAAACATGTGGCTATTAAACCTATTAAGATCCATGCTCTGCCAACTTGAAAGTCTAACAAAACAGATTTCGTTGCTAGTGCAAGACCTATACCACCCTGAAAATAGGAAACGGTTTGAACAATGGGTCCTAACGAAAAGATAATGATTCCAAGTGTAGAAAGCAGTAAAACTGGTTTCGGAATATTAATTTTTGGCTTATTGGCTTCTGGTACAAATTGTAACGCCACATGTCCAACTAGGATGGAATACAATAAATAACTTCCGAATTCTGTAATAGGAATTACGAACCCCATTTTTAACGCTTCCTTCTAAATAATAGGAATAGACCGATGATGAAAATTACGAGTACCACTACAATAATAATTGTGTTCAAATTAGATGTCTTATCCGTCGATTCACTATTAGTTTTTTCCTGTTTGGTATTCTCTTTTTTAGGTTCTTCTTTTTTGGGAGTAACTGGCTGTTTTGTTTCAGCTTTTGGTTCCACCTTAACTTCTTTTTGTACAGTGAATGGAATTTCACCTGTTATATGGTGACCGTCCTCACCAGCAATACTCCATTTAATCGTATAGGAGCCATTTTCTAGCGGTGTTGATAATGTACCTATTAATTGATTTTCTTTTGGTGTAACACTTACTAAGGGTCCTTCTTGCCCATCTTTTACCAAAGTCATGGTGCTTAAGGATTCAATCTTACCTTCATATGTAAGAACGATTTCTTTTAAGTCTTCATTAATCACTTGATTTGCAGCAGGATTAGAAGAAGTTAATTCCGTATGTGCACTTGCGATTGTTGGAATCATCACCAACATACTAATTAGTAAGAAAAGTAATTTTTTCATCTTGTATTTCCTTTCTTGATAGCCACTATTTTTCTATACATTCCTTTCATCATAACATTTTTATCTTGTATTAATTTGTATTGATTTTCAACAATTTTGTGAACATTATAAAAATCCAATCCTATATCCGTACCGAGAAATATAACAATTGGACGAAGGATCCGCTGTTTTCTAGTCACTTTTTTGTTCCTAGGTACAAACTTATCAAAAATAAGAAAGTGGCCATTTTTCTTCAAAACCCTTACTATCTCGTTCAGTGTTTTTACAGGATTGGGGACCACACTAAGAATTAAACTGGCTACAATAAAATCGAATGACTCATCAGGAAACTCCATCCTTTGTGCATCCATTTCAAGGAAGTTTACGGCTGTATCTGGATATTTTTCTTTTGCTACTTTCAACATATCCGCAGAATAATCAATCGCAGTAATATTGTATCCTTTGTCTAAGAAGAATGGTAAATCGGCACCCGTGCCAACCCCTACGAAAAGAACTTTACTTCCTTTTTCAATTGGCAAATCGTTAAATATTTCTTTTCTTGCCTTTAAGAATATTCCTGAATTAAAAAAACGGTCATAAATCGGTGACCAGCATTTATAAATCAAACGATTCCAACTATTATTCAAATTAGTCCCCTCCCACTAAAAGGCTTCCCAACTTGGGAAGCCCGATATTATTTGTCTTTTACTCGGAGAAGTCGTAAACCATTTAATGTAACAATAAGTGTTGCTCCCATGTCTGCAAATATCGCAATCCAAAGGGTTAACCAACCTGGAATCACCAATAACAATGCAACAAGTTTAATTCCCAGCGCAAAGGTAATGTTCTGTTTTATGATACTCAAAGTTTTCTTGCTCAATTTTAACGTAAATGGAAGCTTTCCAAGGTCATCCGCCATTAAAGCAATATCAGCTGTCTCAAGGGCCGTATCAGTACCTGCCCCACCCATGGCAATACCGACAGTCGATGCAGCAAGAGCTGGTGCGTCATTCACACCATCCCCAACCATGGCCACCCGGTCGTATTTATTTCTTAATTCTTTAATAAAGGTAAGTTTATCTTGAGGTAAAAGGTCAGCCTGAATATCAGAAACTCCTACCTGCTGGCCAATTGCATTGGCCGTCCCTTTATTATCACCCGTTAACATGATTGTTTTTTGAATACCTATTGAGTGAAGTTTCTGTATAACGGATTTACTGTTTCCTCTCACTTCGTCCGCAACTGCGAGTAGTGCTAATATTCCTGTTTCAGTACCAGCCACCATAACTGTTTTCCCCTTATTTTGCAGTTCTGTTATGATCTCTTTTAGATTCGATGGAATTCCAGTCGTTAAGATTTCATCAAATAAATTTGGACTGCCTACATAATAAATATTATCGTTGACTCTTCCTTTGATTCCCTTTCCCGTAATGGAAGAGAAGTCTTCAATAGCAAGGTCTTGATAAGGTAAGTTTTCTTGTTCAGCTTTTTTCATTATTGCTGATGCCAATGGATGCTGAGAACCATTTTCTAAAGCAGCGATAATTGTTAGTAGCTCATTTGAATTTATTTTATCTTGAGTAATATAATCCGTTACAACTGGAATTCCTTCCGTTAAGGTTCCTGTTTTGTCAAAGGCAATGGCTTTTATTGCTCCCATCTCTTCTAAATGAATTCCGCCTTTGATTAAAACCCCATTCCTTGCCGCATTTCCTATTGCAGTCACAATCGATACTGGAGTGGAAATAACAAGTGCACATGGACAGCCAACCACTAATACAGCTAGACCCTGATAAACCCATTTGCTCCAGTCCCCATCAAATAATAGTGGTGGGAGTACGGCCACCAACAAGGAAATGAACATGATGACAGGTGTATAGTACTTGGCAAATCGATCTACAAATGCTTGAGATGGAGCCCTTTCTGCTTGAGCTTCTTCTACAAGATGAATGATTTTTGCAATTGTGGTATCGTCCACATGTTTGGTAACCTTTACTTCAAGAAGTCCTTCTTCATTTAGTGTTCCAGCGAATACTTCTTCATCAATTGTTTTCGAAACTGGTACAGATTCACCTGTAATCGCAGCCTGATTCACAGCTGATAACCCTTTAACCACGATACCGTCCATGGCGATTTTCTGTCCTGGTTTCACAATTAAAATGTCCCCAATCCGAATATCTTCCACTTCTACTGTAAATTCTTGATTGCCTCTTCGTATTAAGGCCTCTTTTGGAGCAATATCCATTAAGGAACGAATGGATTGTCTGGCTTTATCCATTGAGTAGGATTCTAGAACCTCACTAATGGCAAACAGGATGACAACCGTTGCTCCTTCTCCCCACTCACCGATAAATGCAGCTCCGATAACGGCTATTGTCATCAAGGTTCTCATATCAAATTCTAGGCGGAAAAGGTTTTTCAATCCCGTTGTAAAAAGGCGATAACCACCCACTAAAATAGCCGCTCCATACGCTAAAATCGATGATATGCTGTCTTCACCATTCATTTGCCCTGCGAACCAACCAATGAGCAAGAAAACAAATGAGGCAATAACCGTTGAATGTTGTTTCAAAAACGGTTCTTTTTTCTCTTCAAATCTTTGTTTCTCAGGAATCACTTTTATATTTTCAAAAGCTCCCGCTTTCTCTAATTCCTCTATTGTTGTTTCACCATAAACCGTAAGTTTAGAAGCACCGAAATTTACACTCGCATTAGCAACACCATCCAGGTGTTGTACGTTCTTTTCGAACTTAGTCGCACAGCCTGCTCAGGTGAATCCTTGTACACGGTAAACTGTTTTTTCATTGGACTTTTCCAAAGCGTTACTCATGAGATTTCACCTCCTTTTGATGCTCAAAGGCAATCTGAATCAATTGTCTTACATGGTCATCATCCAATGAGTAAAAGACTAATTTTCCTTCTTTGCGGTATTTGGCTAATCCCAAATTACGAAGAAGTCGTAAATGATGCGATGCAGTTGCTGTTGTACTACCCACGATGTTGGCTACATCACATACACATAATTCATCTTCTACGCTTAAGGCATAGGCGATTTTAACCCTAGTGTCATCGGATAACGCTTTAAATATTTGGGAAACAGCCATTGTATTTTGTTTGGAAACAGATTCCTTAACTCGTTTCACTTTTACATCATCGACACAGGTTACTTCACATACATCTTCATGTTTCATAAAGTCACCACCTAACGTTCAAATATCTATTTGAGTATTAGTATATGGAAGTTCATTAAAATGGTCAAATGATTATTTGAATGTTTTATCTAAGAATTTAATTTGGCTATTACATAGGTAAATAAAGTTGGTTTAAGGAAACTTTTTAGGGGGAGGTAAAAGCATGCCAATATGGGGTGCAGTATTTTTAGGAATTGGTGCGGATGCCATTTTACAGGTAATATTTGTTATCTCCAAAATGCTGATCGAAGAACACAAAAAGAATAAGGAATTCAGTTGTTTTCAGATGGTGCAACAATTAACCACCTACTCCTACAACTATGCCAGAGGCATAAAAAACGCTGAAATTTCAGCGTTTTTTTACTAATTAAAAGTACTACTACCTCTTTTGGTTGTTTTATTTAACAACAGTTACTTTCATTTCCTAATAACACTAACCCCTTAGCCTCTTCGCTAAAATCAAGAGTAAGGTTATCAGTATAAGGTTCAATATCAGGATCGATTGCCACCTGTATTTCATTAATCCTTACTACTTTATCCTTTTCAGCTGGCTCATCCAGAGCCAGTCCAACTTGTGGCTGTCCTCAGCCAAAGCCTGCAAAATAGACACGAATGTTTTTAGCATCGTTTTCTTGGAGCAATTGCTTCAGGACATCACGAGCCTGATCTGTAATATTCATTTCCCCATCACCTTTCAAAAAATTTACTTACTTATCTTACTTGGTTTTAATCATTTATTGAATCAGAACGTCCTACCCTCAGTAGAATTAGGAAAAATACGTTGCAATGCTTCCTTCATCTGAGGTTTCACGTTAATTTTTGGACGAGCTGCCTTGGCGATTTTTTCTGCTTCTTCAATTGTCTTTGCTTTATCTAATGACAATAGAGTTCCAACTGCAACTGTTCCCGCCCGGGTGCTTCCACCACCACAATGGAAATAAACTTTTTTTCCTTCATTATAAGCATTTACAACATGTTCAATCGATTTTTTGATTGATTCATCTTGATGCTCAGCATTATCAACGATTGGACTATGAATACGATCGAAGCCTGATTTGTTCTCATGTGACTCTGCCCGTAAATCGAAAATCACATCAGCTTTTTCATTTTCCATCATATCCTTCACATCATCTGCTCCGCCGAAATAAATCCGGTCTTTAATTAATTCGTTATAGTTCTTTGTAGTCATGTTTTTCATCCCCCTCCTATTATAGTTTACTCAAATAATGAGTAGCATGGATATATGTTTTTAATTGATCATACCCTTTATTCTCTTCACTCATTAGAGGAACAATCACACATTTTTCTGCCAATTCAGTTGTCACTTTATGAATCCAGCTGCCTTCTGCCTGTGCTCTTCCTTTTAAAATAGGATCTTTTGTTTCAGTAGCATACAGACTCTGGTTAATTATCCACCATTTTGGCAGTATACCCGCTCGCTTTAAATCATCTTGTAATCGACTAGCTTCTAAAACTGGAGTAGCTTCTGCTAGGGTTACTATGACTACGCTGGTTTCTTTTGGATTCCTTAAACGCGGCAGCAGTGTTTTCACGCTTTCAGGTATTTCCCCAGATGAACGTGCTAGTTCTTTATGATAAGACTGTGCAGCATCTAAAAGGAGTAATGTATGACCTGTTGGAGCTGTATCGATCACAACGATTTCATCCTCCGATCGAGCCACAACTTCAGCAAAAGCACGAAAAACGGCAATTTCCTCCGTGCAAGGTGAGTTTAAATCTTCTTCTATATAGGCAAGTGCTTCTTCATCAAGTTCACTGCTTACTTTCGACAACACTTCTGTTTTGTAAGTCTCCACTTCTTCTGTCGGATTAATACGGCTGATTGTTAATTGCTCGTTCAACACACTATTTTGAAAAACAGACTCTAAATGGGCCGCAGGATCTGTTGTGGTTAAATGTACTTTATGACCTTTTTCAACCAATCCAACAGCGATGGCTGAGGCCATTGTTGTTTTTCCAACGCCACCCTTACCCATGGTAAAAATTACTCTTGTATTATTAACAGAAAAGTCTTCAACCACTTTGTTTAATCCTGGCAAGGTTATTCTCTTTCCTTCATTCTTTGTTTCTGTTGCTGGCATTGTAAATTGTTTAAATAAATATCGTAGATTTTTAATACCTGTTAAAGAATACGAAACAAACGGCAAGGAATACGTGACAACTTGCTTTAAGTCGTTTGGCATTTGCTTTATGGCATTACGTTGTCTCTTATAAAATGAAGACGAAATTTTGTCTTCAGGCAGATATGATTGCAATAATCCATTTATAATCAGAGCTTGATTAGAAATACCAATCTCTTTTAACTCTTTTGAAGCACGGCTTGCCTCAAGTAAGGACGATTCATCAGGTCTAGCTACAAGAATAAGCGTGGTTTTGGTGGAATCAGAAAGGGCATCCATTGTACTGGAATAGACTTGTTTTTTTTCAGACAACCCAGATAAAGGACCAAGACAAGAGGCACCATGTGTGTTCTCTTCTAAATATCCACTCCACGCTGTTGGCAATTGGAGAAGACGAAGTGTATGACCCGTTGGAGCCGTATCAAAAATGATATACTCGTACGCATCAATAACAGCAGGGTCTGCCAGTAAGTTGGTAAATTCATCAAAGGCTGCGATTTCAACTGTACAAGCTCCTGATAACTGTTCCTCCATAGTAGCCACTACTGCATCAGGAAGTTTTCCTCGATATGGGCCGATAATTCTTTCTCGGTAGGCCCTTGCTGCCTCTTCAGGATCAAGATTACAAGCATAAAGATTCGGCACATTTTGAATGGCCATTGGTGTATTCGTTAACCCAACTTCCAGTACATCTTGTAAGTTCGAGGCAGGGTCTGTGCTAACAACCAACACTTTTTTTCCCTTGTCTGCTAAAGTGACAGCCGTTGCACAAGCAGTCGAAGTCTTCCCTACTCCACCTTTTCCTGTGAAGAATAAAAATTTGGTGTTCACAATCATTTTTGGATCGAAAGATTGAAACATAATTTTCACTTCTTTCTTATTTCGATGGTTTTAAATCAATTGTTAGACGTGGTTTTGTTTTTTCTGCAAGTTCCTCCGCTTGTACTCCAAACCATTCAGCCAATTCATCATTGGTTGGATAGGCTCCAATTTTAGCTATTTTCCCTTCAACTAAGGTTACTGGGAGTGAATCTGGACCTTTTTCATGAAGGATTTGGTTTACCTCTTGGTTCTCAACAAAAACGGCTGGTTCAAATCCAAGATTATAGCGTTTGATGTCATATCCTTTTTTCTCCAATAGAAAGATAGCGGTTGCCACTCTAGTTAACTCAGGATCTACGCTTGGACCACATACACCTGTAGCACAGCACAATGCTGGGTCAAAAATCTCAACTTTACTCATTTAATTTAACCTCCTGAAGGGTTGAACATAAGTATTTACTTATATGGACATGAAAATTAAAGCCAAGAGTATTTTTACCCTTGGCTATTACATTCTTTCTTACTCACCAGTTTTAGCAAAACGATTAATACGTTCGCTAATTTCGTCACGGACTCGTTGGAAGAATGCCCATTTCTCTTCGTCTGTTCCCTCCGCCTTGGCTGGGTCGTCAAATCCCCAGTGAACTCGTTTTACTTTAGGTGGTGTAATCGGGCACTTATCAGCTGCGTCACCACATAATGTTACCACTAAATCTGCATTGTTTAGATATTCAGGATCGATAATATCAGAAGTATGATTTGAAATATCGATTCCAGCTTCTTTCATTGCTTTAACAGCATTGGGATTCAAACCATGTGCTTCAATCCCAGCACTGCGTACTTCCCACTCGTCACCTAAATGTTTCTTCGCCCAACCTTCTGCCATTTGGCTTCTGCAAGAATTTCCTGTACATAAGAAGTAAAGTTTCTTTTTGTTTTCCATGTTGAATTCCACCTTTATTTTTCGTGTAGTATTTTATAAATAATTGCTGCAAACCCTGCACCTAAAATAGTTGCAACAATATACACCCATAGATGTTGTGTTGTACCCGATACAATTGCTGGACCAATAGATCTTGCTGGATTCATTGAAGCACCACAAATTGGACCTGCGAACATAGCTTCCAATCCTACCGTTGCACCAATGGCAATTCCTGCGAAGGATTTTACCGCTTTACCATGGACCGCAGAACCGAAAATAACCATCATCAAGAAAAAAGTAAGGATAAATTCCAAAATAAACGATTGTGACCATGATCCTCTTGGTAAGGTGGTACCGAGTGTTGCAACGTTTCCAAATAAACATAATAACGTTGCACTCGCTGCAATTCCGGCAATGATTTGAATAATAATATAATAAAGTGCTTCTCTCTTCTTTATATCCCCATGAATTAAAAATCCAATAGTAACAGCTGGATTAAAGTGTGCACCAGAGAGGTGACCAAAAGTGAAAATTAATGCCATAACAACCAGCCCAAATGTTAGGGCAATTCCAACATGGGTTAAACTTTTAGTGATTTCATCAATTACGACTGCACCTGTTCCAGCAAAAACAAGAAAATAAGATCCTAAAAATTCGCTGATTAACTTTTTTTTCATTTTGTTCTAATCCCCTTGTTGATTCAATTGCATTAACAACCACAACGAAGTGTAGGATTGCTTTTTTCAATCATTTTGATTTTATCTATTTGGTCAGGTACATGTTCTAAAATATCTTCAATAAGTCCATATAGCTCACTTTGTGGATTCAATGAATAGTAAATCCACTGACCCCTTCTTTCTTCTTTCACCATCCCTGCATCTTTTAATTTGCGAAGATGTTGGCTGATTGATGGCTGACTCATATCAAATACTTCAAGGAATTCACATACACAGCACTCACGTTGTTTTAATATGCCAATGATGGTTAAGCGTGTTTTATCGCCTAATAATTTCAAAATGGTGGCAGCCTTCTCCAAATCGACTGTTGATTTCAACAAAATATACACCTCCATATATAATCAAATAATTATTTACTTATATAGAATTCATCTAATAGACCGTTCTATAATTCTTTGTTGTAATAAAAAAATTATTCCTACTCTTCCTGGACTTATTAACATATAACTATTTGCCTATATATTAAATTAACGGTTAATTGATTTCAACCATTTGAATGTAAAGTTATTGTAAATAGAAAAAGATCGAGAGCCTAAGCTATCAATCTTTTTTTTAATAATCATGGACACAATATTGGATTCTACGAGCAATGCTGCCCTATTTTAAAGTCCTCGCCTATTTTTTCGAAAGGCCCTCTACATCAATAAATGGCGTTGCTCCGCCGGTAACGCTTGGCAGGTGGCCATCCCATTTTTCCAGGGCTTTTTCTTGGACTTCAATTTGCTTTAATTGAATCAGTTCCTCTGTTACTGATTGTTTTTTCAATCTTAATGCTTCTGCTTCTGCACCAGCTTGAGCGACTTTCTGCTCAGCTTCGATTTTAACTCTCTCGAGATCTCTTTTTGCACGTAATGCATTTTGTTCTGCGGTTTGCTTCGATTCGATTGCTTTATTGAACTCCTCACTAAAGGCAAACTCTTTGATATTAATATCTTCTAGAATCATATAATACTTTGTTAATTTACCTGCGAGCATATCCTTCACTTTTGCCGATACTTCCGGACGTTTGGAAATTAACTCTTCTGCTGTGTACTGGGCGGTGATTGCCTTTAGTGACTCTGCAATCGCAGGGTCAACGATTCGGGTGCGATAGTCCAAGCCGATTTCTTGATAGAGCTTATTTACCGCTTCTGGATCAGCAGAATAGTTTACGGCCACCATGGCAGTAACCATTTGCAGGTCCTTTGATGCCGCTGTCTGCGAACTTTCTTCTTTTTGAACCCGGACTTCAATGGGTTGAACGGTTTGAATAAACGGAATCTTAAAATGAAATCCTTCTGTTAAAATGGTCGGTTTAACTGCCCCTAATTGTAACAGAACTCCTCTATATCCAGAATCCACGGTAGTACCAGAAAAAAAGACAACGACGATAATAACAAGCGCAATAATTCCACTGATTATTGATTTCGTATAGGTCATTCTGATCACTCCCTTCTAGATAACTTTATGAAAATCGTTCTCGATTTATACAGAGTAAAAAAAAGCGTAAAGATCCTTACCACGGAATCTTTACGCCAGTATGTGTCTTTTTTTGACTAAAATAGTATCATTCCACATCTATTTCACTATTTTTGATGCAAAATCAACCTGATAATCACGGAACGTTGGATTTTCTCCACAGACCATCAAGCCTTGCCCCCAGTTCACGTGTACATCGGCAGTCGGTTTATCCGATGGATCACGATATTGAAATAAGACGTTTCTACGCGGCCGGTCACTTCGATTACTATCCGAGCCGTGTATCGTTAAATAATTAAAAAACAGAACGTCACCTGCTTCGGCAGGGCAAGGAGTCCCAATGGAAATCGGATATTCCTTATGATTTAAGTAGTGACGCCCTACATGCGGGATTGATCCTTCTTTATGAGATTTTGGTATAACCCTCAGGCATCCATTTTCCAAGTCTGCATCATCTAGATGAACACTGGCAGCCAACATGGTATGACTTTCGTGCGGAAAATACGGATGATCCTGATGCATTGGAAAAGCTGCTCCCTTTTCAGGTGGTTTAACCAGCATTTTAGAGTGATGTAATTGTACATTTGGTCCGATAAGCTTTTGCAAAATTGACACCATATTTGGATGGATAACAGCTCTAGAGAAAGATGCATCATGATAATGAACGTCATGAAACCCTTTTAATACAAGTTTTTTTAACTCATTTGCCGGGATGTACTCCCCTTGCCATGCATGATTTCGATCAAGTCTTGTATTTGCTGCCCGTTGAATAATGTTTTCAACCGCATTTTTCATTTCCTCTACTTCGTCTTTTGTAAAAACACCTTTAACAAGTAAGTATCCATTTTCTTTGTAAAAATCAGCATCATTTAAGGTAATCATGAGATTTTCCCCCTTTAAGATTAATAGTTTACTTGTTATAATTTTAGAAAATTAATTAAATTCAGTCTTTATAGGAATAGGCTACTTTTTTGTCTTTTGAAGACATCGGAGGGATATTTTTGGTACTCCAATCTTGTAAACTCAGTGAAGGAATTTTAAATCAATATGCCCTGCGGACGTTTGGAGAAGAAATTGCCTTTAAGGTGCACTATTGGGGAGTTACCCCGGAGCATTTTAACAACCCGTTACATAGGCATTCATTTTTTGAAGTTTGTTATGTACTAAGTGGAGAAGGCCTTTATAAAGACTTGGATGAACAATATACGTTAAAGAAAGGAACAGTATTTTTATCCCGCCCGAACATTCATCATCAAATTTTAAGTGAGACAGGACTTTTTCTTGTATTTGTTGCTTTCGAGATTTCACACGAAAAGTCAAAGGATGATGCCATTAGTATGTTTAATCAACTGGCGAAAACGAATAAGATTTGTGTCAGTGTTGCGGATGATTCCCCAACCGCCTTAATTTGGAGGGCATTGGTAGATTATACCTCAAATGGCGGTACCAACGATTTAAACTTAATTACTAATATGGCAAACACACTCATACTGTCCTTTACCTCTATGTTCTCCGAAGCACATCAGAGAAGTCAAAATCAAGAAAAAATGTTTTCAAATACTTCTTCAACACATTTATATCAAGCGAAATTGTTCATTCGTGATAATTTATCAGAACCATTGAAGCTAGAACATGTCGCCAACTATCTTCACATTTCTAGTCGTCATTTATCAAGGCTCTTTTCCAATGAACTGTGTGAAAGTTTCTCCAATTATATTCGCAAGGAAAGGGTAAGGGAAGCGGCTCGCCTGCTTGAAATGACAAGCATTCCTATTAAAGAGATAGCTGATGTTACCGGCTTTGGATCAGTGCATTACTTTACACGCGTATTTACTTCCATAATGAACGTTTCACCTGCTACGTATCGCAATGATTACGTGAAAAAGAAATAATAGTCTAATAAAAATACGAGATTTGCTTTCACAAGGGTATCTTTTGAATAAAAAGTGCATAGAAAAAGGGCAGAGAGAGGCCAGCTCCTGCCTTAAAAAAATATAATTATGCAAAAAGCAAACTGGCGTGATTACACGAATACTATTCTAACCAGTAACAGCCTCTCACAATTGCATTTATTTCCTCATATCCAGCTTTATTATATACTTTTATTGCATTAGGATTATGAGCATATAAATAACTAATTGTATTTAGTGTCTGATCATTTAAATCAGTAATAAAGTTTATTAATTGACTGCCGTAACCCTTTCCTCTTTTATCTTTTTTAGTAAATACATCATTTACCCTAGATATATCATTCTTGCTGTACAAGGAAGCTATACAAACTAATTCTTCAGCGGCATATCCACCAA
>Ga0268255_10000803_pt1 | contig 20132 bp, 16 predicted proteins | sample AgamicOrMarz_FD_200256 | JGI IMG/M metagenome (GOLD analysis project Ga0268255, IMG submission 200256) | Agave microbial communities from Guanajuato, Mexico - Or.Ma.rz (v2) (version 3) | ecosystem: Host-associated > Plants > Phyllosphere > Phylloplane/Leaf | place: Guanajuato, Mexico...
TAAAACTACCTAAACTTGGTCTTGTTCGCTTTGCAAAAAGTCGCGAATTACATGGTCATGTTTTAAATGCGACCGTTAGAAGAAATCCGAGTGGAAAATACTTTGTATCCATTCTTACAGAACTAGAAGTACAACCAATGGAGAAAGCTGAATTATCAATTGGTATCGACCTAGGCATCACTGATTTTGCCATTTTTTCTGATGGTCGCAAGATTGACAACAATATGTGTACTGCCAAAATGGAAAAGAAACTAAAAACGTGAACAGCGAAAACTTTCAAGACGTGCGTTACATGCTAAACAGAATGGGATTAACCTTTTAGATGCAAAAAACTATCAGAAACAAAAACGAAAAGTCGCTAGATTACACGAAAGAGTTATGAATCAACGGATGATTTCCTTAACAAGTTGAGTACAGAAATAATCAAAAACCACGATAAAATCTGTATCGAAAACCTGAATACAAAAGGAATGTTACGCAATCACAAATTAGCCAAATCGATTTCTGATGTATCATGGTCTGCATTTGTATCAAAATTAGAATACAAAGCTACATGGTATGGTAAAACAATCATGAAAGTAAGTAAATGGTTTCCATCCAGCCAAATAGGTTCTGATTGTGGGCACCAAGACTGCAAGAAATCTCTTGCGAACAGGGAATGGACCTGTCCAATTTGCCATCAACATCACGATCAAGATCTAAATGCCAGTAAAAATATCCTAGCTGAAGGCTTACGAGCATTGGCTTTAGCCTAAATAATCATAGAACCGTTGGAATTTACGGGGATAGCTTGGCAAATATGAGAAACCTCTGCTGGCAAAGAAATAACACTAGCAAGTATGCTCAGTTCCCAAGAATCTCCCACTTCAAATAAACTGTAAGGGTGTTAAGTGGTGAGTAGTCCAAAACAATTTAATAAAAGATGAAGAAGAATACGATTAAATTGAATAAATTAACAAAAATTCCCAATACTGATAAAGATTCAGTTAGAACAGGTGAATTCTCAATTCTAAATTATTTAATTTATTGCATTCATGTGATGTTCATTTAGTATGGAAGAATAGCCCAAATTCGAATAATAGCGGTTCGATGATCTAAAAATAGACTTACTATGGATGAAAATGGAAGAAGGATTTATATAGAGGAAAGTAAAAAACAACGATTGTTGAAACTTCGACAATAATTTCTCGTTTTCTCTTGATAATTAATGTTGTATATGCTATAGTAGTCCATGGTGTTAATACACACGCTTGCCGATTTTCTTATTGGTGCTACCCAGTTTGGGAGTGATAGGAGAAGAAGACGTGAGCGGAGGAAAAAGAACCATTAGGAGGAAATAAAATGTCAGTAATTTCTATGAAGCAATTATTAGAAGCTGGTGTTCACTTCGGTCACCAAACACGCCGTTGGAACCCAAAAATGAAACGTTACATCTTCACTGAGCGTAACGGTATCTACATTATCGACCTACAAAAAACAGTTAAAAAGGTTGAAGAGTGCTACAACGTAATGAAAGGTATCGCTGCTGAAGGTGGAAACATCCTTTTCGTTGGTACTAAAAAACAAGCTCAAGAAGCTATTAAAGATGAAGCAATCCGTTCTGGTATGTACTTCATTAACCAACGTTGGTTAGGTGGAACGTTAACAAACTTCCAAACAATCCAAAAACGTGTTAAACGTTTAAAAGATATCGAAAGAATGCAAGAAGATGGCACTTTTGAAGTGTTACCTAAGAAAGAAGTTATTCAACTTAAAAAAGAATTAGACCGTCTTGAAAAATTCTTAGGCGGAATCAAAGACATGAAGCAACTTCCTGATGCATTATTCGTAGTTGATCCTCGTAAAGAGCGTATCGCTGTTGCTGAAGCTCGTAAGTTAAACATTCCTATCATCGGTATTGTTGACACTAACTGTGATCCAGATGAAATCGATCATGTTATCCCAGCAAACGACGATGCTATTAGAGCTGTAAAACTTCTTACATCAAAAATGGCAGATGCGATTCTTGAAGCGAAACAAGGCGAAGAAACAACTGCTTAATGAGAAATTGAAAGGTGATAAGAGGTTTTAGCCTTTTATCACCTTTTTTTAAGGTTAAAATAATCGGAAATTGTTTACCTTATTAAACGATTGAATAAAATAAGCTTACATATAGGAGATGAAATATTATGGCAATTACTGCACAAATGGTAAAAGAATTACGTGAAAAAACTGGCGCTGGTATGATGGATTGCAAAAAAGCATTAACTGAAACTGAAGGTAACATGGACAAAGCAATCGACTACCTTCGTGAAAAAGGGATCGCTAAAGCTGCTAAAAAAGGTGACCGTATCGCTGCTGAAGGTTTAACTTTCGTTGAAGTTGCTGGAAACGATGCAGTATTAATCGAAGTAAACTCTGAAACTGATTTCGTTGCTAAAAACGAAGGTTTCAAAGAATTAGGTTCTGTTCTTGCTAAACATATCGTTGCTAACAAACCTGCAACTGTTGAAGAAGCTTTAGCACAAACAATGGAAACTGGTGAAACTGTTGAAACATACATCAACCATGCAATTGCTAAAATCGGAGAAAAAATCTCTTTACGTCGTTTTGAATTAGTTTCTAAAACAGATGCTGATGCATTTGGTGCTTACTTACACAGTGGCGGCCGTATCGGTGTTCTTTCAGTAGTAGAAGGAACAACTAAAGAAGATGTTGCTAAAGACGTATCTATGCACATCGCTGCAATCAACCCTAAATATATCTCTCGTGATGCTGTTTCTCAAGAAGAAGTTGAGCATGAGCGTGGAATTTTAACTCAACAAGCATTAAACGAAGGTAAACCTGAAAACATCGTTGCTAAAATGGTAGAAGGACGTATTGGTAAATACTTCGAAGAAATCTGCTTATTAGATCAATCTTTCGTTAAAAACCCAGACGTTAAAGTAGGTCAATTCGTAAAAGCTGCTAACGGAACTGTTAAATCTTTCGTTCGTTATGAAGTTGGAGAAGGCTTAGAAAAACGTGAAGATAACTTTGCTGAAGAAGTAATGAATCAAGTAAAAGGTAACTAATTTAGTTACTTTGAATGAAAATAGGGGACACTATGTGTTCCCTATTTTTTAAAGAAACGTAAATACATAGATGTACGTAAATGGAGGGTATTATGAGTAAAGCAAAGTATAATCGCGTAGTATTAAAACTTAGTGGTGAAGCACTAGCAGGCGGACAAGGATTTGGAATTAATCCATCAGTGATTAAATCAATTGCTGAACAAGTGAAAGAAATTGCAGAACTAGATGTTGAAGTTGCAGTAGTAGTAGGTGCTGGTAACATTTGGCGCGGAAAGACAGGTAGCGAAATGGGTATGGACCGAGCTACAGCTGACTACATGGGCATGTTAGGTACTGTAATGAACTCATTAGCACTTCAAGATAGTCTTGAAACACTTGGTGTACAATCTCGTGTACAATCATCAATTGAAATGCGTCAAGTTGCAGAACCATATATCCGTCGTAAAGCAATTCGTCATTTAGAGAAAAAACGTGTTGTAATTTTTGCTGCTGGTACAGGAAATCCTTATTTCTCAACTGATACTACTGCTGCATTACGTGCTGCTGAAATTGAAGCAGATGTTATTTTAATGGCAAAAAATAATGTAGACGGAGTATATACAGCTGACCCATCAATCGATAAAACTGCTGTAAAATACGAAACTCTTACATATTTAGACGTATTAAAAGAAGGTTTAGGTGTAATGGATTCAACTGCATCTTCTTTATGTATGGACAATGATATTCCATTAATTGTATTCTCAATTATGGAAGAAGGTAATATTAAACGTGCCGTACTTGGCGAAAATATTGGAACAATAGTAAAGGGGAAATAAAGATGTCTAATCAAATCATTTCTTTAGCAAAAGAAAAAATGACAAAAGCTGTTTCTGCTTTCTCTAGAGAATTAGCAACAGTACGTGCTGGTCGTGCAAACCCAGCTATTTTAGATAAAGTTTCAGTTGAATATTATGGTGCTCCAACACCAATCAACCAAATGGCAAATATTTCAGTACCAGAAGCAAGATTATTATTAATTACTCCTTACGATAAAACAGTCATTAATGATATGGATAAAGCGATTCAAAAAGCCGACTTAGGCTTAAACCCTTCAAATGATGGTACTGTAATCAGAATTAGTTTCCCACCATTAACAGAAGAGCGTCGTCGCGATTTAGTAAAAGTAGTTAAAAAATCTGCTGAAGATGCTAAAGTTGCAGTACGTAACATCCGCCGTGATGCAAATGATGATCTGAAAAAAGCAGAAAAAAATGGTGAAATTACTGAAGATGAATTACGTGGTCTTGTAGAAGATATTCAAAAACAAACAGATTCACATATCGAAAAAATCGATGGAATCACAAAAGAAAAAGAAAAAGAGATAATGGAAGTTTAATACTGCATTGCAAGGTATATCTTACTAGCGCTTAGAAAAATAATGAATTTTTCACATTATGCTATTACATAATTTCATTATTGCATTATAATTAAATAAACTAAGCGCTTTGAGTAAAAAGACCCTCTGTTTAAGGGGGTTTTTTTACTCAATGCTTTAATTAGATATACTTAAACGGAGGATTAAAGATGTTTAAATTAATTTCTTTTTTAAAAAGAAATAAAGTAGAGAAAAATGTACCTCCAAGTTCGCAATTAAATGGGGTCGACGGAGTAATTCCTGAGCATGTTGCAATAATAATGGATGGTAATGGTAGATGGGCACAAAAAAGGAATCTACCAAGGGTTAAGGGACACTATGAGGGAATGAAAGTAGTTCGAAAAATTGCAAGAACTGCTAGTAAACTAGGTGTAAAGACTTTAACTTTATATGCTTTTTCAACTGAGAATTGGAAAAGACCTAAAACTGAAGTAGAATTCTTAATGAAATTACCACAAGAATTTCTAGGGACATTTTTACCTGAATTAATCGAAGAAAATGTGCAGGTAAGATTAACTGGAAATAAAGAGCAATTACCAAGCTATACAACAGAAGCAGTATTAAGAGCAGTAGAGGAAACAAAAAATAATACGGGTATGGTATTAAATTTTGCCCTAAATTATGGTTCTAGGGACGAAATTATTTCTGCTGTTAAAAAGATTTCTTCAGATGTATTGGATAATAAAATAAATAAAGAAGAAATTAATGAAGACTTGTTTAATCGTTATTTAATGACTAGTGATTTTAAAGATCCAGATTTGTTAATTAGAACAAGTGGTGAATTAAGGATTAGTAATTTTATGCTTTGGCAAATTGCTTATTCTGAACTATATTTTACAGATGTTTTATGGCCCGATTTTACCGAAGAGTGTTTAATTGATGCGGTTAAAGAATATCAAAATCGAGCAAGAAGATATGGTGGTATTTAAGAAAGCGGTGAACGAACTTGAAACAGCGTATTATAACAGGAGTTATAGCTGGAGCATTATTTTTAGGATTAGTAATATTTGGTGAATGGCCGTTTGGTTTACTTGTATTTGCACTTGGCACAATCGGTTATTTTGAATTGATTAGAATGAAAAAGTTTAATTTATTTAGTGCACAAACAGTACTAGGATTAATCTTAACATGGGTAGCGATTACACCAAATGATTTATCAAATAAGATTTTCCCTGTAGAAATCGGTAAAACAGAAATTTCAATTGTACTAATCCTATTACTTTTATCATATACGGTAATTACAAAGAATACATTTACTTTTGAAGATGCTTCTTTTGTAGTACTAAGTAGTTTATATGTAGGTTTCGGATTTCATTATATGTACGAGATGAGAAATATGGGGATTTCATACTTCTTCTTCCCATTATTCGTGATTTGGGCAACTGATTCAGGTGCATATTTTATTGGGAAAGCCACAGGTAAAACTAAACTTTGGCCTGATATTAGTCCCAATAAAACGATTGAAGGTTCGATAGGTGGAATTATTTGTGCTGTAGTAGTTGCAGTAATTTTATCGATTATGTTAACTTTAAATCATTCAATACTATATTTAGTACTAGTAGCTGTTCTTGTTTCGATTTTTGGTCAATTAGGTGATCTCGTACAATCTGCATATAAAAGGTACTACGGTGTTAAAGACTCAGGAAATTTATTACCTGGTCATGGTGGGATTTTAGACAGATTTGATAGTATCATTTTCACATTGCCAATCGTCTATTTACTATTTATGTTATAGTATTAGTTTTTGTATTTAAGGAGACATATGAAAATGAAGAAAATCAGCTTACTTGGGGCAACTGGTTCAATCGGTATACAAACACTCGATATTATTAGAAATCAATCAAATGCTTTTGAATTAGTCGCGTGTTCAGCTGGGAGAAATATTGATGAATTATATAAGATTATTTTAGAATTTAAACCAAAACTAGTTTCAGTTGCTGGTAAAGAAGAGGCTGAAAAACTGACGAGCTTAGGTATCCCTACGAAAACAAAAGTTTTATATGGTGAAGAAGGTCTCATCGAAGTTGCCGTCCATGAAGACAGTACAATACTTGTTAACGCTGTTGTTGGCAGTGTAGGTTTAGTTCCAACAATGAAAGCAATCCAAAATGGTAAAACAATCGCACTAGCGAATAAAGAGACATTAGTAACAGCAGGTCATATTGTAATGGCTGAAGCAGAAAAATATGGTGTCTCAATTTTACCAGTAGATAGTGAGCATTCAGCAATCTATCAATGTTTAAATGGTGAAAACCCTAATGAAATACATAAATTAATCATCACAGCTTCAGGTGGTAGCTTTAGAGATAAAACAAGAGATCAATTAAAGGATGTTACAATTGAAGATGCTCTAAACCATCCAAATTGGTCAATGGGTGCAAAAATTACAATTGATTCAGCTACAATGATGAATAAAGGATTAGAAGTGATTGAAGCACATTGGCTATTTAATATGCCATATGAAAAAATTGATGTAGTACTTCATAGAGAAAGTGTTATTCACTCTATGATTGAATTCGATGACGGAAGTGTTATGGCACAATTAGGAACACCTGATATGAGAGTACCAATCGCTTATGCACTTAACTATCCATCAAGAAAACCAGTTACTAATCATAAGCCATTAGATTTAGTTAAATTTGGGACACTTCATTTCCAAGAAATGGATTTTAACAGGTTTAAATGTTTGGATTATGCTTATCAAGCGGGAAAAGTTGGCGGTAGTTTACCAACTGTATTAAATGCAGCAAATGAAGAAGCAGTAGCTGCTTTTCTACAGAATAAAATATCATTCTTACAAATTGAGAATTTAATAGAAAACGCTCTTGAAAAACACAATGTAATAAGTAAACCTTCATTAGAAGAAATTCGTAACATTGATGAACAAACAAGACAATTCGTTTCATCACTAATAAAGTAAGGGTGGTAATTAGATGAATACAGTTATAGCGTTTGTTGTAATTTTTGGCGCACTTGTATTTTTTCATGAACTAGGACATCTATATTTTGCAAAACGTGCTGGTATATTATGTAGAGAATTTGCGATTGGATTTGGTCCAAAGGTTTTCTCATTTTATCGAAATGAAACTACATACACAATCAGATTATTGCCGCTTGGTGGTTATGTTCGTTACGCTGGAGAAGATCCGGAAATGGTACAAGTAAAGCCCGGATCACATATCGGTTTACAATTTAACTCAATCGGGGAAGTTACTAAAATTGTAGTTGATCAGTTTGATCGTTTCCAAGATCTTCGTTTTGTTGAAGTTGATTCAATAGATTTAGAACATAAGTTGGAAATCATTGGTATTGAAGAAGGAACTGAAGGTGTAACAAAATTCAATGTAAATGAAAAAGCGTTCATTTATAGTGAAGGACAAGGGCACCAGATTGCTCCGTATAACCGACAATTTAATAGTAAATCTGTAGGAAAAAGAGCGATTGCCATTTTTGCAGGTCCAATGATGAATTTTGTTCTAGCTTTAGTGATTTTTATCTTATTGGGATTACTTCAAGGGACTCCAGTAAATGATGCTAAAATTGGTGAGTTACTTCCAAAAGGTCCAGCACAAACTGCTGGTCTAAAAGAAGGCGACATTGTTTTATCAATTGATAATAAAGAAGTTTCAAAATGGGCAGAAGTAGTTAAAATTGTAAGAGAAAGCCCAAGTAAAGAATTATTATTTAAAGTGAAAAGAGATAGCAAAGTTATTTCGATTCCAATCACTCCAAAATCAGAAGAAATCGATCATAAAGTTAATGGTTTAATCGGTGTATATGCACCTGTTGAAAAAAATGTTTTTTCTTCGGTTAAATATGGTATAACTGAAACAATTGGATGGACAAAAGAAATTGTATTAGCAGTTGGTCATTTAGTATCTGGTCAATTCTCAATCAATAATCTTTCTGGTCCAGTTGGTATTTATCAGGTAACAGATCAAGCTGCACAATCAGGTATTTTCTACTTAATGAAATGGGCAGCATTTTTAAGTATCAACCTTGGTATTATGAATTTATTACCATTACCAGCGCTTGATGGAGGAAGACTAACATTTTTTGCAATAGAAGCATTAAGAGGTCGTCCAATAGATCGCCAAAAAGAAGGTGTCGTTCACTTTATTGGTTTTGCGCTTTTAATGTTATTAATGATCATCGTAACTTGGAACGATATTAAAAGATTTTTCTTATAAGAAGCTCTGTTTAATTTAATCGTGTAATTTCATGAATTTTGTTTAAAGAATCCGCGACTTACTTGCTTATAAAACGGGCTTAGTGACATATTGTTTGTCAATTAGCTCGTTTTAAGTGAGAGCGGATTCTTATCTTGCAAAGTGCTTTTTTTGAAATTGTTGGTTTGTATTGTTAAATATAGCTTTTAAGCCAATTATGAAATCTATTTTTTAAAATTGATTAAAAAGAATATAAGAATAAAAGAAAAATATGAGGTGAATCCTTTTGAAACAAAGTATCGTATATAGTCCAACTCTTCGTGAAGTACCATCTGATGCAGATATAAAAAGCCATCAATTATTATTAAGAGCAGGTTTTATTAGACAAAATGCATCTGGTATATATAGTTTCTTACCTTTAGGCAATAAAGTTCTTCAAAAAGTTGCAAATATCGTTCGAGAAGAAATGAATAATGCTGGTGCGATGGAAATGTTAATGCCATCAATGCAAGCGCAAGAATTATGGGAAGAATCAGGGCGTTGGGATAATTTTGGTCCAGAACTAATGCGTTTAAGAGATCGTCACGGTAGAGGATTTGCATTAGGAGCAACACATGAAGAAGTTGTTACTTCCATTATTCGCGATGAATTAAAATCATATAAAAAATTACCGATTACACTTTACCAAGTACAATCAAAATTCCGTGATGAAAAACGTCCACGTTTTGGACTACTTCGTGGGCGTGAATTTTTAATGAAAGATGCATATTCTTTCCATGCATCACAAGAAAGCTTGGATGAAGTTTATGATCGTTTATTTACGGCTTATAGCAACGTATTTACTCGTTGTGGATTAAATTTCAGAGCAGTTGTTGCTGATTCAGGAGCGATGGGTGGAAAAGATACGCATGAATTCATGGTGTTATCTGACATTGGTGAAGATACAATCGCATTTTCAAATGAATCTAGCTATGCAGCAAATATTGAAATGGCGCCAGTTGTGACGAATTACGAAGCATCTGATGAGAAATTAGAAGAAGTTCAAAAAGTAGAAACGCCAAATCAAAAAACAATCGATGAAGTAATTGAATTCTTAAACTTACCGATTGAAAAAAGCATTAAATCAATTATTTTCAAAGCTGATGAAAGTTTTGTATTAGTGCTTGCTCGTGGTGACCACGAAATCAACGATATTAAATTAAAGAATTATCTAGGTGCACATTCTGTTGAGCTTGCTTCTAAAGAAGAAGTAAAAGAACTAATGAACTGTGAAATCGGATCATTAGGTCCAATTGGAGTAAAATCTGATTTATTAGTATTAGCGGATAATGCAATTAAAGGTATTGTAAATGGATGCTGTGGGGCGAATGAAGAAGGCTATCACTACATTAACGTAACTGTAAATAGAGACTATGATGTGAAAGATTTCGTAGACTTAAGATTTATTCAAGAAGGTGATGTATCACCAGACGGTAAAGGAACTATTTCATTCGCAAAAGGTATTGAAGTAGGTCATGTATTTAAATTAGGTACAAAATATTCTGAGTCTATGAATGCAACATTCCTTGATGAAAATGGGAAGTCGAACCCGATCATTATGGGATGCTATGGAATTGGAGTATCTCGTACATTAGCTGCAATTGTAGAGCAATATAATGACGAGAAAGGTATTGTATGGCCTAAAAATCTAGCTCCATTTGATGTACATGTCATTACTGTAAATACAAAGAATGAAGAGCAAGTAAATTTAGCAGACGATATTTATAAAACGTTAAAAGAGATTGGACAAGATGTATTATTAGATGACCGAAATGAACGTGTAGGCGTAAAATTTGCAGATGCAGATCTTTTCGGAATTCCTGTACGTGTAGTTGTTGGTAAAAAAGCCGCAGAAGGAATTGTAGAACTAAAAACAAGAGATGGACAAGTTAGTAAAGAAGTAGAAATTTCTAACCTTGTGAATGAAATAAATATGTTAAAATAAAATAAAAGTGGAAGCGACACCTTATGGGGATCGCACACAAATAAAAAGTACCTCTTATTTTAGAGGTACTTTCGATGTGTAGACAAACTACTAAAAACTTGATTTTCAGACTGATTGCAAGCGCTTGTCTTTCGAGGCGCGAAGCCCGGTGAGGAGCGGAATTACCTTAGACGGTAATGAGCACCGCAGACGGGCGAAGCAACAAAGAAAGCGAGCGTTTGTCAACAGTCTGAAAGTACCTCTTATTTTTAGAGGTACTTTCGATTTTTTTTACACATATACTGCAATTTTAATAAGGTTGGTGAAAAAATGGGACAAACACGTCAGGAGCGGTTTCAGCTATTATTAGATCAGCTTCAATTTCCCGAAGATATGCGAGATCTGTATTTTAAAAATGGGGAAATCGTAAATCTTGAAGTAAATAAAAGCGAAAAAAAATGGCAGTTTACTTTTAAAATAGATAATGTTTTACCTTTTGCAACATTTCAAGTATTTGTAACAAGTTTATTAAGAACTTTTAAACATATAGCAGATGTTTCAGTCGTTATTAATACAGAAAATCCAAAAATAGATGAACAAAAAGTAATTGATTATTGGTCATTTATGATTCAATCTGTTGAATCGAAATCCCCTATCTTACAACATATTGAATCTGCCTTACCTTCAGTTGAAAATAATAAAGTAATGATCGATTTAAATAGTCTCATTGAAGAGAATGCTTTTACAAATCGATACGTTCCTCAGCTGATAGATTTATATCAAAAAGTAGGTTTTCCAAAGTTGTTTTTTGAGAATACGATTAAAGACAATGTTGAAGAAAAAACTGAGTTTCTTGAGAAAAAAGCCGAAGAAGATCGCAAGCGAGCGATGGAAGTACTTGTTGAATTAGAAAAGAAAGAGGCTGCTGAAGAAGCTGATGGTGATGAGCCCGGGGGTCCTCTTGTTGTTGGATATTATATTAAGGAAACTGACATTAATACAATCTCTTCAATCATAGAAGAAGAAAAACGAGTAGTTCTCCAAGGCTATGTATTCGATTCTGAAATTCGTGAACTTAAGAGTGGCCGTGTTTTAATTACCTTCAAAATTACTGATTATACTAGCTCAATACTAGTTAAAATGTTCTCTAGAGATAAAGAAGATATCCCGATGTTAAATAAAATTAAAAAGGGTATGTGGGTAAAAGTTAGAGGATCAGTACAAAACGATACATTTGTACGTGATTTAGTCATGATTGCAAATGATATAAATGAAATTACGCCGGATGAACGCAAGGACGAAGCTCCAGAAGGAGAGCGTAGAATTGAGTTACATGCTCATACACATATGAGTCAAATGGATTCAGTCGTTTCAGCAGGTGATTTAGTCAAACAAGCAGGTAAGTTTGGACATGAAGCAATTGCAATAACGGATCATGCAGTTGTTCAATCTTTCCCTGAAGCATTTGGAGCAGGTAAAAAACACGGTGTAAAAATACTATATGGCGTTGAAATAAATTTAGTAAATGATGGTGTACCAACAGCATATAATCCATCTCATATTTCATTAGAGGAAGCAACCTATGTTGTATTTGACGTAGAGACAACAGGTCTTTCTGCTGTTTATGATACGATCATCGAGTTAGCTGCTGTAAAGATTCATAAAGGTGAAATCATTGACCGATTTGAACGATTTGCAAATCCACATCATCCACTATCTGCAACTACGATTGAATTGACGGGAATTACTGACGAAATGGTAAGAGATGCCCCAAATGTTGATGTGGTACTTCGTGAGTTTAAAGAGTGGATGGGTGACGATATATTAGTAGCTCATAATGCTTCATTTGATATGGGCTTTATTCAAATGGGCTTTAAAAAATATGAAATTGGTATTACTAATAACGGTGTAATTGATACGCTTGAATTAGCTAGAACTTTATATCCAGATTTTAAAAACTTTCGATTAAATACACTTTGTAAAAAATTCGATATTAACTTAACACAACATCATAGAGCGATTTACGATGCTGAGGCCACAGGCTACTTACTCCTAAAAATGCTGAAAGATGCTGCAGAGCAGGATATGTATTATCATGATGAGCTAAATAATAACATGGGGAAAGGCGATGCTTATAAACGAGCAAGACCATCACATGCAACTCTATTAGCTACGAATGAAACTGGATTAAAAAACTTGTTTAAAATTGTTTCATATTCACATATCCATTATCATCATCGAGTTGCAAGGGTTCCAAGATCATTATTAGTGAAACATCGCGAAGGAATATTAGTCGGATCTGCATGTGATAAAGGTGAAGTTTTTGAGGCTAGTGTTCAAAAATCTCCAGAAGAAGCCGAAAAGCTAATGGAGTTTTATGATTACATCGAAGTAATGCCGCCAGAGACACTTTTACATTTAGTGGAATTAGAAATTGTTCGAAATGAACAACATTTAAGAGAAGTAATATCAAAACTTGTGAAAATGGCTGAAAAGGTAGAAAAAATTGTAGTTGGTACTGGTAACGTTCATCACCTACAAAAAGAAGATCAAATTTATCGAAAAATTTTAGTTGGTTCTCAAGGTGGAGCAAATCCATTAAATCGACATCGATTACCAGATGTTCATTTTAGAACAACTAATGAGATGCTATCTGCATTCGCATTTTTAGGAGAAGAAAAAGCAAAAGAAATAGTCGTTACAAATACTCAAAAAATTGCTAGTTTAATTGAAGATATTAAACCAATTAAGGATGACTTATATACTCCAAAAATTGAAGGTGCTGAAGATGAAGTTCGCGATATGAGCTATCAAATGGCAAGATCTATTTACGGAGAGCAATTACCAGAAATTGTTGAAGCCCGTCTTGAAAAAGAGTTAAAAAGTATTATTGGCCATGGTTTTGCCGTAATTTACTTGATTTCGCATAAACTTGTAAAAAAATCATTAGATGATGGGTATCTAGTAGGTTCAAGGGGATCTGTAGGTTCATCATTAGTAGCGACCATGACAGAAATTACGGAAGTAAATCCGCTTCCTCCACACTACGTCTGTCCAAATTGTAAACACTCTGAGTTTTTCAATGATGGATCAGTAGGTTCTGGATTCGATTTACCGAACAAAGATTGTCCAGAATGTGGTACTGCATATAAAAAAGATGGTCATGATATTCCGTTCGAAACCTTCCTTGGATTTAAAGGAGATAAGGTTCCTGACATCGATTTGAATTTCAGCGGTGAATATCAACCAACTGCCCATAATTATACAAAAGTACTTTTTGGTGAGGACTATGTCTATCGTGCAGGTACAATTGGTACTGTAGCTGACAAGACAGCATACGGTTATGTAAGAGGATATGCAAATGATCATAATCTAAATTTACGTGGTGCTGAATATGATCGATTAGCTATGGGATGTACAGGTGTAAAAAGAACAACTGGACAACATCCAGGTGGAATTATCGTAGTTCCAGACTATATGGACATTTATGATTTTTCACCGATTCAATTCCCAGCTGATGATGTAAAGTCTGAATGGAAAACGACACATTTTGATTTCCATTCAATTCATGATAATTTATTAAAACTAGATATTCTTGGACACGATGATCCTACCGTTATCCGTATGCTTCAAGACTTAAGTGGAATCGATCCAAAAACGATTCCAACTGATGACCCTGAAGTTATGAAAATATTTGCCGGACCAGAACCTTTAGGTGTTTCAGAGGAACAAATAGGCTGTAAGACAGGTACTTATGGAATTCCTGAATTTGGAACAAAATTCGTTCGTCAAATGTTAGAAGATACGAAGCCGTCTACATTCTCAGAACTAGTTCAAATTTCTGGTTTATCACATGGTACAGATGTATGGCTAGGAAATGCATCTGAATTAATTAACAGTGGAACTTGTACACTTTCTGAAGTAATTGGTTGTCGTGATGACATCATGGTTTATTTAATCTATCAAGGATTAGAACCTTCATTAGCATTTAAAATAATGGAATCAGTTCGTAAAGGTAAGGGCGTACCAGCAGAGTGGGAAGAAGAAATGAGAAATAATAAAGTACCTGCTTGGTATATTGATTCATGTAAAAAAATTAAGTACATGTTCCCGAAGGCCCACGCGGCTGCATATGTTTTGATGGCAGTACGAATAGCATATTTCAAAGTTCACCATCCAATTCTTTATTATGCTGCATATTTTACAGTACGAGCTGAAGATTTCGATATCGAAGCGATGATTGCTGGTCCAAGCACAATTAAAGCTAAAATTGAAGAAATTGCGATAAAAGGATTAGATGCATCAGTAAAAGAGCGAAGTTTAATGACTGTACTAGAGTTAGCATTGGAAATGTGTGAAAGAGGTTATTCATTTGAAAAAATGGATTTATATCGATCAAGTGCAGATGAATTTTTAGTAAATGGTAACAAATTGATTCCACCGTTTAATTCCATTCCTGGATTAGGGACGAATGCGGCTAAAAATATTGTTGCATCTAGAGAAGATGGAGAATTCCTTTCGAAAGAAGACTTACAACAAAGAAGTAAAATTTCAAAAACAGTATTAGAGTATTTAGATAAACAAGGCTGTTTACAAAACTTACCTGATCAAAACCAATTATCACTTTTCGATGGCTTTTAAGAGTTTGCAAAACTTGGGAATTATGGTATAGTAGATACAGATGTAATTTAGCACGGGATTTTTCTTGAAGAGCAGGGGCAACCTGCTCTTTCTTATTACCCTTATGACCCAATTCATCTCTTGCGTAGTGTGCAATTTGAATTTAAGTTACAATAATTGCGTAAATTGGAAATACTAAAGATAATTTCCCTGCTAAATAGCAGGGAATTTTCATCTTGTAATGTTTGGAAGGAGGATACTTCTTGAGTAAGAAGGTCACAGAGGTTGTATCAGAATTAGCACAACCAATAATTGAACAACTAGGATTAGAGTTAGTTGATGTAGAATACGTAAAAGAAGGAAAAGACTGGTTCCTTCGAGTATTTATAGATAGTGAGTCTGGAATTGATTTGGAGCAATGTGCTACAGTAAGTGAAAAACTAAGTGAAGTCTTAGATGAAAAAGATCCAATTGAAAACCTATATTTTTTAGATGTTTCATCACCAGGTGCTGAACGTCCTTTAAAGAAAGAACAAGATTTTATTAAAGCAATTGGAAAACAAGTTTTCATTAAAACTTATGAACCAATCCTTGACGAAAAGAAATTTGAAGGGAAATTAATTTCCTATACGTCAGAGGAAGTTCAGTTAGAGTTAACAATTAAAACAAGAAAAAAAATGATTACAATTCCAACACCAAAAATCGCAAGTGCAAGACTTGCCGTTACGTTTTTCTAAGTAGGGGGTACTTTTAATGAGTTCGGAGTTATTAACAGCATTAGAAATAATTGAAAGAGAAAAAGGAATTAGTAAAGATGTAGTAATTGAAGCAATTGAAGCAGCTTTAATTTCAGCATATAAACGTAATTTTAATCAAGCACAAAATGTTCGAGTTGATTTTAACCTACATAACGGTTCAATTCGTGTTTTTGCAAGAAAAGAAGTAGTAAGCAATGTGTTTGATACACGTTTAGAAATTACAGTTGAAGAAGCACAACAACATAATCCAAACTTTATGGTAGGAGATATCATTGAATTAGAAGTAACTCCTAAAGATTTTGGACGAGTTGCTGCGACTACTGCTAAACAAGTCGTAACACAAAGAGTTCGTGAAGCAGAACGCGGTGTAATTTATTCAGAATACATTGACCGCCAAGAAGATATGATGACAGGTACAGTTCAACGTATCGATTCACGCGCAATTTATGTTAACTTAGGTAAAATTGAAGCAGTACTTCCTGTAACAGAACAAATTCCAACTGAGAAATACAGAATCCATGATCGCATTAAAGTATTTGTGACAAAAGTTGAAAAAACATCAAAAGGTCCACAAATTTTTGTATCACGTACTCACCCTGGATTATTAAAGCGTTTATTTGAAACAGAAGTACCTGAAATTTATGATGGTGTTGTAGAAATTCGTTCAGTAGCGCGTGAAGCAGGTGACCGTTCTAAGATTTCAGTATATACAAGCAACCCTGATTTAGATCCAGTAGGTGCTTGTGTTGGTCAAAAAGGTCAACGTGTACAATCAATTGTTAATGAATTAAAAGGTGAAAAAATTGATATTGTACGTTGGTCTTCAGATCCAGTTGAATTTGTTGCAAATGCATTAAGTCCATCTCAAGTTATTAGAGTTTTAGTAAATGAAGAAGAAAAAGCAACTACAGTAGTAGTACCAGATCACCAATTATCTCTTGCAATTGGAAAAAGAGGTCAAAATGCTAGATTAGCTGCGCGTTTAACTGGTTGGAAAATTGATATTAAATCACAGTCTGATGCAGATAAAATTGGTATTGACTATACATCACCAGCGCAAGAAGTAACAGTATCTAATGATGATTTCGATGCTTACGCTGACGACTTTAATGAGGAGTGAGTAAACTCATGAATCGAAAAATTCCTTTACGTAAGTGTGTTGTCACACAAGAAATGAAACCAAAAAAAGAATTAATTAGAATTGTTCGTTCTAAAGAAGGAGAAGTTTCCATTGATCCAAGTGGAAAAAAATCGGGTCGTGGAGCTTACTTAACTAAATCTGTTGAAGTTGTAAAACAAGCGCAGCAAAAAAATACTTTAGAACAGCAATTAAACGCTAAAATTGATGCTAGTTTATATGAAGAACTTTTAGCGTATATTGAAAAGGAAAAAGCATGACAAACAAAGGATTGTCTTTATTAGGACTTGCAGCTAGAGCTCGTAAAGTGGTTTCAGGCGAAGAGTTAGTTGTAAAAGAAGTCCAACAAAAAAGAGCAAAACTAGTTATTTTGTCAAAGGATGCTTCCGATTTAACTGCGAAGAAAATAAAAGACAAAACAACTTTTTACAATACTCCACTTTGTTATGTTGAAAATCGCTTTGAATTAGGGCACGCTATTGGGAAAGACGCTCGAGTGGTCGTTGCAATTACTGATCAAGGATTTGCAACAAAACTTCAGACATTATTAAATTAATGGACTAATCTGGGGGTGAACGTATGACGAAAATTAGAATTTATGAGTATGCTAAAAAGCAAAATGTTTCAAGTAAGGAAATTATTGAAAGACTCAAGGATTTAAAAATCGAAGTAAAGAATCATATGGCCACAATTGCAGAGGATATTGTTGAAAAATTAAATAAGAGTTTTCAACCAAAGTCTGTCGAGATAAAACAACCCCAAAAAGCTGTGTCCAAATCTTCTTTTAAGGTAATTCCTGCATTTAATGTAGAAGCTAGTGATGAACTTGATTACGCAGTAGACTACCAATTAGAAGATACGAAAGAAAAATCAAAAAAGAACAGTAATAAAAAGAAAAAGACTGATAGCCAAAAGCAAAGCAGTCAAATTGAAGATCGACTAACGACAGGGATAAAGAAAGGCAATCAAAATATGAATCATAAAAATAACTCAACCGAGAACACCTCAAATAAAATTATCTTCTCAGGTTCTTTAAAAGTATCTGAGCTTGCAAAAAAATTAGGTAAAGAACCATCAGAATTAATTAAAAAATTATTTATGTTAGGCATTATGGCAACAATTAACCAAGACCTTGATAAAGACACGATCGAATTATTAGCAAGTGATTACGGAGTTGAAGTAGAAGAGGAAGTTATTGTTGATGAAAATGATTTCGAAAGCTTTATTGATGAAGCTGACGATGAAGCTAATCTACAAGAACGTCCACCAGTTGTAACGATTATGGGTCACGTTGACCATGGTAAAACTACATTACTTGACTATATTCGTAAATCAAAGGTTACTGCTGGAGAAGCAGGTGGAATTACACAACATATCGGTGCTTACCAAGTAGAAATCGAAGGAAAGAAAATTACGTTCTTAGATACGCCTGGTCACGCCGCATTTACTACAATGCGTGCACGTGGAGCACAAGTTACTGATATTACAATTATCGTTGTAGCAGCAGATGACGGTGTTATGCCTCAAACAGTAGAAGCAATCAATCACGCAAAAGCAGCAGAAGTACCTATTATTATAGCTGTGAATAAAATGGATAAAGAATCCGCAAACCCAGATCGTGTAATGCAGGAATTAACTGAACACGGTATTGTATCAGAAGCATGGGGTGGAGACACAATCTTTGTTCCTATTTCAGCATTAAACGGTAACGGTGTTGATCAGTTACTTGAAATGATTCTTTTAGTTAGTGAAGTAGAAGAATATAAAGCTAACCCTACACGTAAAGCACTAGGTACTGTAATTGAAGCTGAATTAGATAAAGGTAAAGGTGCAGTTGCAACTTTATTAGTTCAAAATGGTACATTAAAAGTTGGAGATCCAATTGTAGTTGGTACTTCATTTGGTCGTGTACGTGCAATGGTAAATGACTTAGGTCGTCGAATTAAAGAGGTTGGTCCATCTACTCCAGTTGAAATTACTGGTTTAAATGAAGTGCCTCAAGCTGGTGACCGTTTTATGGTTTTTGCTGATGAGAAACGCGCACGTCAAGTTGGTGAAGCACGTGCTTCTAAAGCAGTTCTTCAACAACGTAACGAAAGCTCAAAACTATCTCTTGAAGATTTATTTGCTCAAATTCAAGAAGGTAATGTAAAAGAAATTAATCTAATTGTAAAAGCAGACGTTCAAGGTTCTGTTGAAGCAATGGCTGCTTCATTACAAAAAATTGAAGTAGAAGGCGTAAAAGTTAAAATCATCCACACGGGCGCTGGTGCGATTACTGAGTCTGATGTAATTTTAGCTTCTGCATCTAATGCGATTATTATTGGTTTCAACGTACGTCCTGATGTAAATGCAAAACGTACTGCAGATTTAGAAAATGTAGATATTCGATTACACCGTATTATTTACAAAGCAATTGAAGAAATTGAATCTGCGATGAAAGGTATGTTAGACCCAGAGTTTGAAGAAAAAGTAATCGGTCAAGCAGAAGTTCGTCAAGTATTCAAAGTATCAAAAGTTGGTACAATTGCTGGATGTTATGTAACTGATGGAAAAATCACTCGTGACAGCGGTGTTCGTTTAATTCGTGACGGTATTGTTGTATTCGAAGGTCAATTAGACACATTAAAACGTTTCAAAGATGACGTTAAAGAAGTAGCTACAAACTACGAATGTGGTATCACGATTGAGAAATACAATGATATTAAAGAAGGCGACGTAATCGAAGCTTACGTAATGGAAGAAATTAAACGTAAATAATTAAGAAAAGTGGAAGGCGTTTGCTAAAGCCCCGACAAGCATAAGACAAGGACCAGATAAGGTTGGTTTTTAACCTTAACTGATCATTGGCTTATGACCTCGAGGGGCTAACGCCTGGAACTAGACATAACGAAAAGTGGAAGGCGTTTGCTAAAGCCCCGACAAGCATTGACCTCGATGGGCAAGTCGCTTTGAACTAGACATCACAATATCTTCTATTAGAAGATGATTGTAAAACTGGAAATAAATAATGGACT